>Ga0208047_1000004_pt1 | contig 106537 bp, 70 predicted proteins | sample Kivu_220m_FD_184162 | JGI IMG/M metagenome (GOLD analysis project Ga0208047, IMG submission 184162) | Freshwater microbial communities from Lake Kivu, Western Province, Rwanda to study Microbial Dark Matter (Phase II) - Kivu_220m (SPAdes)... | ecosystem: Environmental > Aquatic > Freshwater >...
GAATCTCTTTCATGCGCATCAGGGAAGCCACGCGAACCTGGACTTCAGCCTGGTCAATCGGTTTGGCGATGAAATCATTGGCTCCCATCTGAATCGCTTTCAGGCGGTCCTCGCGGCTCGCCATAGCGGTGACTACGATAATCGGCAGGTCCTGGCATTTCCCGTCCTGACGAATACGTTTAATGACGCCAAAACCATCCATTTTGGGCATCATCAAATCCGTCATAATCAGGTCAATGTCCAACTTCATTTTGGCCAAAGCCTCAATGCCATCACTGGCGCTTTCCGTTTCGTAGCCGTACGAATGCAACATTTCCACGATGACGTCACGTACCAGCTGGTCGTCATCAACCACTAAGATGCGTTTTTTTTCTGACATATACCTACTACCCTAAGATGAAAAAGAAAACAAAATTGCGGCCGGGAAATTCAATAGCCGCGCTATGTTTATTAAGAATGATCCTTGACGTATTTGGCATCTAAACGGCGCAAAGCGTCGAGACTTGTGACCGGATTGAGATTAAAGCCGTGTCCGAATGGGGCAAAGATCACGCCTACCGCCGCCTTAAAATCTCCGCTTTCACGTTGCCAGCGCACATCGGCATACAGCTCCAAGGGTGGTTCGTCGGGTGCCATGATCTTGATTATAATGCGTTGACCTTCCTTGAATTCCTCACCGCAGTCGAAGCTGGCCCCGCCTTTACTTAGGTTGATCAGCTGATGGGCCTCGTAATATTCACTGAAGCCGAATAGTTTTTTTCTCCGGTAGCTGATTTTGCCGCCGGGAATTTCGAAGCGATGACACGTGCGTTTTTCGTAACCCTGCACCATATGACAAAACTCCTTTCGGCGCATAATTTAAGGAAAAAAGCGTTACCCGCTTAAAAAAGTTTTTCACCAAGACCCCACAACTCCCGCGCAGAAGCATTGAAATCCAGCTAGCTTACCATTTCTTGCGGCGCCAGAGCAGGTAGAAGGCGCCTACCGAAAAGACGGCTAAACCCATGATGATGTAAAAGGCAAACTCGAGCTTCTGGAACGGTATTTTGACATTCATCGAAAACGCACTGACGACAAAGGTCGGTACCATGATGCCGATAGTGATGATATTGAGGGTTTTCATCAGAACGTTCAGGTTATTGCTGACGATCGAAGCCCGGGCATCCATCAGACTGGCCAGGACGTTGGAGTGAATTTCGGCCTGTTTATAGCACTGATTGTTTTCGATCAGAATATCGTCGAGTAATTCGAGTTCTTCCGCGGTGAAACCAATCTTGAGGCTGGCGATTTTCATTCTCTCGATCAGGACGGTGTTGGAGTTGATGGCGTTAAGATAATAGACCAGGCTCTTGGCCAAACTGAAAAGATCAATCAGGTATTTGTTCTCGAGCGAGGTGTTGATTTTTTGCTGGAACTCGTCAGTTATCAGGTTGATGGCGCGCAGGTGCTCCAGGAAATGAAAAATGGAACGGTACAGCAGCTTCAGCAGAATATCGTTGAGCGAATTGACGCGGTTGAACTGCTTGCCTTCGAAGACCGGGAAATCTTCCGGTGTCACGATAACAATCCGTTCAGAGAAGAGAAAAACGCCCGCCGAGGAAACCTTGAAGAAAATATTTTCCTTGGCGGAAAAACTCTTTGGGCGTTTCAAGATCAACGCAATGTGGTTGGGCTCGAATTCCAACCGCGAGAGCTCGTCCGGGTCCAGGGCGGAATTCAGGGTGTGTTCATCAATCAGGTAGTCTTCGATAAGACGGCGCTTCTCCTGTTCGTCGGGATTGAAAACCACCTGAATCGGCGCATCCGCTTCCTCATACCGAAGGATGTGGTTGTCACAAAGGCGAAAACGATGAATCATGTCTACCTCCTGACCAATTGCTCAGCACTCTTGGCGCGTGGTTTGAATCGGAAATATCCGAGGGCGAGCCAAACGATCCACAGAACGATCAAGTAAACCAGCATCAGCACCAGAGCGATGGCGTAACCGCGTAGCGTATTGTTCCAGAAGACCAATGGTCCGTTCAGTAAAATCAGGAGCGGGAAACCCAGGAAAAGGGCCAGCCCGCCGCCGTAGGCGAGGTCTTCCGCCGCCGGTGTGCGAAATTCCGGATCCGTCACTCGAATCAGTACCAGACCGGAGTTGATCGTCCCGGTCATTTCACCAAAAATGCCGATGAAACGCTCAAAATGAAAATCATCAAAAGCCCGCCAGGCAGTGAACCGGATTAACCCATAGGTGATCAGCCCGGCGGTCGCGGACATGATCGCAATCGGCAACCAATACTTGGCGACCATGACCAGATTGATGGCGACGATCGAACCGGTGACCAAGAAATCCACGCACACCCCGGAAATGCGGTTCATCAGTCCGTTGTCGATGATGTAGCTGATCTTGCTCCGGTCCATGATTTTGCGCAGCGCCACGGCAAACAACAGGGCAATGATAAAATGAAACGACCAAACCGTATCCACGAAATCCTTTAGCCCCGCCGAGTTCATCATATTGGTCACAATGTAAATGAAAACATACGTAATGGCGTATACTAACCCGATCAGACCTAGCTGAAAAGCCAGCGGTTCAATCGCTTCCGGTGCCAGCGTCAGCCGGCCGGCGACCTCGGGTCGGTTCTGCTTGACAATCCCCGTGCGAATATCATCGTTGATGCTTTCGGGGCCTTTGATCAAAACCGTTTCCCGGCGGCGGATACCACGATTGATCAGTGCCACTCCGGCGAAGTAGGCGACCAGGAATCCGATGGCGGCAAAGGTCAGGCCGATCATTCCGCCGCTCTCAAAACCGCTTTTCTCCCAGCTGTGTCCCATCGTATAGGCGATGCCCGGTCCCATGCCAAAACCCAGCGGCACAAGCAGAGCCATTGCCAGCGGCAAATCGGGAAAAATCGAGAAAACTAACGCAAATCCGATCACCAGCGCCGAAGCCGCTTGCAGAATGTAACAATTTAATTCGATGAAGCATTTGCTGACCGGGCCTTTACCGAAATTGGTTTTTGATTTGCCTAACCCGATTACGATAAAAGTCAACGCCAATAAATGGTAAACGTATTGCCCCAGCCGGTTGCCATCCAGTTCGACCACATTCAACAGTTGTTTGCTGAGGAGCAAACCAATGAAACCCCCGATGATATTATTGGGTACTAAAAATTTCTGGAAGAAAGGGACGTACCGGCGTAAAATCGTGCCTGAGATCAATAGCCCGCCCAGGCAGGTGAAATCTAAAACCACGTCTTTGAAGTTTAGTGTGAAGTCCCAAGGGTTCATGCTCACCCTCTTCGGTTAGTAATGCGTTCGATTCATTTGCCGCCAAATATAGCCAATATCACCCATTATTGGAAATCCAAAATCTAACATATTGCTAAAGCTTGATGCTCCGGGAGAAATCCATTAAGTTTGCCACGAGATGTGGCAAGTCAGATTACACAATAATTGCCGGAGGGCATCATCCGACCAGGGCTGACCAGAACGATCACATTCGGCGTTATAGCAGTGTTAATTGGGCAGCGCCTGAGCGCCGGTGAACAGGTGCAATTTTCCGGAGAGGTCGAGCTGACCGATGGGCGCTGTCTGCATTGCACGGGGAGCATTACCCGCCAGGCCCGTTTCACGGTTAAGACTTCCGAGTTTTTCGACGCCCAGGGCCGCCGACTGCTGACGGAAGTCGTGCGCTTTGCGAATGATTCCTACCGCCTGATGGACATGCGCACGGAAGAGCCCGGCTACGGCCGCAGTGAAGAAATCGTCGCGACTTCCAGTGGCTACGTTCTGCGTTACCGCAAAAGCACCGGACAAGCGCCCGTCGAACGAATGGTGCGGGATAAAGACCTCACCCTGCACGGTTCCTATCTCGCCATTTACATCGCGGAAAACCTGGAACGTCTGCAGGAAACCGAAGTACTGTGCCGGTTACTGGTCGTACCGCAACGACTGCCGATTGAAGTGCGCCTGTCCGGTCAAGGGATAGTCAAGCGGAATGGTCGGGAGTGCTATTTAATCCAAATGGAACCGTTGCGCGCTTTCGTCAAGCCGTTTATGCCTACCCATTACTTTTACTTTGACAAAGCTCAGCCGCACCAGCTGGTTTTTTATCAGGGTTTGATCCAGTTGACCGATTCGCAAGGCGACTATCTGAACGCAGAAATCAATTTTAAATTCACGCCCCGGCGTACCGTCGCGCCCTGACCTGAACGGTTCTGTTTCTGGATTTTGCACTGTGGAACGCCGGTCAGGCGCTCGATAACCGGAATGTAATCACATCCCCGTCGCGCACGACATAGGATTTGCCCTCGATATGCACCAATCCCTGCTGATGAAGCAGAGCTTCGGATTTTAACGTCGCGAGGTCTTGCCAGTGGCGCACCTCGGCTTTGATGAAACGCTCCTCAAAACCGGTATGAATGACGCCGGCAGCTTTCAAGGCGGGCGTGTTAATCGGCACTGTCCAGGCCTGGCAGATGTTCGATTCCATGGTAAAAAAAGTGATCAATTTCAGCAGATCGTAGCCGGCGCGGATTAAGCGGTCAAGGCCGGTTTCGCTAATCTGCCATTCGCGCATGAGCAAGCGACGGTCGTCCGGCGGGAGTTCTGACAATTCCAGCTCCAAATTAGCTGATAAAGTTATAAACAGATTGCCGGTGGCAAGGGCGAATTTTTTAAAAGACTCGGTCGCAGTTGTAATCTGGCCGGACGTCGCTTCTTCTTCGGAGATATTGCCGACGATGATCATCGGCTTTATGGAAAGCAAACCCAGCTCGCGGATAAAGGGTTCTTCCTCCGGGTGCAGATGGTAGTTCTTGGCCGGAACGCCCCGGCCCAACTGCGCTTTCAGTTCTTCCAGGATGTGGAATTGTTTCTGTGCCTGTTCGTCACCGGCATGGGCCCGATGCACCAGCTTGGCCATCCGGTTCTCGACGGTCTCGAGGTCTTTCAGTAAAATTTCCGTAGTGACGATTTCGTAGTCGCGGGGGGGATCGAGTTCATCACTGATGTGGACGACGTTCGGGTTGTCAAAACAGCGCACCAGATGCACCAGCGCATCGACCCCCTGGATATGGCTGAGGAACTGGTTACCTAAACCCTCACCCTGCGCCGCGCCCTTGACCAATCCGGCGATGTCCACAAACTGCAAAGTGGTGTGAATGACTTTCTGCGGCTGATAGATTCTGGCGAGCAAATCCAGACGCTCATCGGGCACTTCGACTACACCGACATGCGGATTGATCGTGCAGAAGGGGTAATTTTCCATGGCGACTCCGGCCTGCGTCAGGGCATTGAACAGGGTAGACTTTCCGACGTTTGGCAGACCGACGATTCCGCATTTGAATCCCATACTCACGTGCTCCTGTTGGTGAAAAGAACCTGACTAATGCACCGGAAATATAGGAAAAATTTTGCGACAATCATGCACTTTTACGATTGACGAAGCTTGTCTGCGGTGCGAATTATGTTTAAATTTGCCCCGCTTTTTTTCAGGGGTCGTAGTTCAATTGGTTAGAGCACCGGCCTGTCACGCCGGGGGTTGCGGGTTCGAGCCCCGTCGATCCCGCCAAGTTATCAGGGGGAAACGGATTTAATGGGAAGTCCGTTTTTTTGTATTAATGTCAGAAGGAGAGTGCGGGGAATAAAGTGCTATCATCGATGATGGATTTTGCCTAAAAATCAGCTTACCGATGCCGGCTCTGACTTGCGTAGCGGCCATATATTTTCTAAAATATGCGCCGTTTGACAGATTCGGATATTTGGAGGTGCGATGCAAAAATTCAGCATAAAAAATAAACTGGGCATGACGGCCGAAATCATCGAGTATGGAGCGATCGTAGTTGCGCTGAAAACTCCCGACCGCCAGGGACGGTTAGCTGACGTGATTTTGGGTTTTGACCAGCTCGCGGGTTATCAGCAGGACAATACTTTTCAGGGCGCGATTGTCGGACGTTACGGGAATCGCATTGCCGGCGGTAAATTCACGCTCGATGGTCAAACTTATCAACTGCGTTTAAACGATGGCCCGAATCATCTGCACGGCGGGCCGCGGGGTTTTTTCAAAGTATTCTGGCAAGGCGAACCAGTGGCTGACGACACGGTGCGTCTGACCTACCTTAGTCCCGCGGGCGAAGAAGGTTATCCCGGTGAGGTGCAGATCACGGTCGTCTATACGATTGCCGAGGACAATGCCCTGCGCATTGAGTACTACGGCACGACCAGCGCCCCCACGTTATTAAATCCGACCAGCCATTGTTATTTTAACCTGAGCGGGGCGCCGGATAAGTGCGACATCTTAGGGCATGAACTGACCCTTCATGCCGATTACTTCACCCCGGTCAATGAATTCGCCATTCCTACCGGCGAACTGCGTCCGGTAGCAGGCACGCCGTTCGACTTTCGCACGGCCAAAGCGATCGGCAGGGACATCGATTCCCGTGACGTCCAGATAAAGATTGGCAGGGGGTACGACCATAACTGGGTAATCAACGGCCGCCCGGGTGCGGTGCGCCTGGCCGCGGAACTGTATGATTCGGTCAGTGGTCGGTTGCTCGAAGTCCTGACTGACCAAGCGGGTCTGCAGTTCTACTCGGGCAATTTTTTAGATGGTACGCTGGTAGGGAAAGGCGGAATCCGTTATCGTTATCGCTCAGCGCTCTGTCTCGAAGCGCAAGCCTTTCCCGATTCCCCGAATCAAGGTCATTTCCCCTCGACGGTACTGCGTCCGGGTGCGACCTACCGGCAGACGACCATTTATCGTTTTAAAACCCGCTGAAGAACGCCCTTACCACTCATCCGTGCGAAAAGGCGAGGCCGGGAGACCTTCCCGATTGTACAAATTGGCGCCCAGCGGGTTATCGGCCCAGGCATAGCGGACGGCGACCGGGCTTTTGACCTGTTCGCTCCACACAACAATCTGATTGCCCTCGATGCGGGCTTTGGCCCAGACGAATTTGCGGTCAGCTCCGGCAATGGCGAACTGCCTCAGTTCACCGTCCCGGGCAACCAGGCCACTGCCGGTCTCAGTGAAGGAAATGATGATCTTATCATCGGCAATCTGCATCGATTGATAAATGGGGCCGGAGTGGACGATTTTTTCACCGTATGCCAGACGGAGTGCCGCTCGGGCCAACCGGATACCCACATCTTTTTTATTCAGCGGATGAATGTCGCCGGTCTCTCCTATATCAATCGTCACCGCCATTGCCGTGTTGGGAATGGCCAGCGTCTTAGTCTGGGACTCGCGGAGTAGCGCCCAATTGCTTTCGGAAGGTTGCTCCTGGATGGCCATGAAACTGGTCAGCTGTACGAACAGGAACGGAAAATCGCCTTGCCGCCAACTGCGTCGCCAGTCTTGGATCATCGCAGGAAATAAGGTGCGATATTCCAGGGCGCGCCCGGCGTTGGCTTCACCCTGATACCAGATCACGCCCGTGATGCGGTAGCTGAGCAGCGGGGCGAGCATGCCATTGTAAAGTCCCAGGGGCTTCCAGCGAATGAAAGTCTGACCCGCCAGGGGAGGCATCACGGCTCCTAAACGGTAATTCCACTGACCCGATAGATCGAACGTCTGGCGCCCGATAATCAGAGCATATTGTTTCTCCGGCACGAAACCGCCCTGCCCGCTGGAATTCACTAACCGCACCGTGATGACATTTTTCCCTGTTTTCAGAATTCCGGGGGATACCGCGTAACGCCGCGGCGGCCACTGATAACTGGTTGTACCCACGAAAGCACCATTGATAAAAGTCGAGTCGGCGTCTACCAATCGTCCCAGAATTAAGAGTGCCGGTTGACCGGCGAGAGCATCGGATAGGATGATTTCCCGACGGAACCAGGCCGCACCATTGACCGACCCCAGGCCACTGTCTTTCCAATATCCCGGCAGTGAGATCGGAGTCCAGTCACTGCTGTTCAGTTCCGGCGCTTTCCAGCTCACCGCTGGATTCTGGTAACCGGCATCCTTGGCGCGGAGTTGGGCATGCCAGGCATCAATGCGGACTTTATCATCGGTTTCGATTTGCCTGATCAGGTTGGCGTCTTTAAAGCGCTGGGCTTCCTGATAATACGCCGGGAATTCCTGCAGGGCTTCCGCACTCATCCAGGCTTCCGCGGGCGAGCCGCCCAGACTGGCGTTGATCAGCCCGATCGGCACCTTATATTTTGCATAGAGTTCACGGGCAAAGAAGTAGCCCGCCGCGGAAAATTTCAAAATGGTCTGCGGATTGGTCGGCTCCCATTTGCCTGCGCTCAGATCAGCCTGAGGCGCCACGAAATCATATTTTTGGGGCACACTGAAATGGCGGATATTGGCGTTCTCGCAGTTGGCGATTTCGGCTTCGTAAATTGGACGCACTCTTTCCATTGGCAGTTCCATATTGGACTGTCCACTGCAAATCCAGACGTCGCCGATCAGGATGTTTTTGATGACGATGGTGTTGGTCCCAGTGATCGTCATCGTATGCGGGCCGCCGGCCGGCAAACCGGTCATAACTACCGACCATTGTCCATCGACGCCGGCGGTAGCGGCATAAACTTTATTGAGAAAACTGACCTTGACTTTTTCGTTGACGTCCGCCCAGCCCCAGATTTTTACCTCGGCGGAACGTTGGAGAACCATGCCGTCGCTGATCAGACGTGGCAGGCGCACCGCGCCCCAGGCAGGCAGAACAAAAATCATCAGGAAGAGCATTCCGCTCAACAAGTGTTTTTTACGACTCATCTGCCGACTCCTTTCCGGTAACGCTTGTCAGACATGCAATCTGATTCGACCTCAAAATATGCACCGGGAATTTACCCCAATCGTTTCAATCTGCCAAAACCTGCAATTTGACGGACGCGTTGCGCCAACCCATCGAAGCACTGCGTCCGGGGCCGACTTCGCAAACCCATCGCTCGTCGGAAAAATGACTGGGAGGAGGCCAAAAGCAGCGGTTAATCGCATCACCTCTCAATATTTTTTCTTGCTTTTTTTTTAATTGGTTTTTTACAATTGAAACGTTTCAATGAATCTGATGTTTTTCAATTACGATTGCTGATTCAAGTACTAAAATTGGGTTGAATCGAGGGCACCCGGGAACCTGAAAATGTTGACGGAAAATGGGATAAATCTGGTGAATGAACGTCATGCCAAGCGCATTGAAGTTCATGCCGACCAGTTCGGGGGAATCACCGACCTTACCAATTTATGTCTGGCAATCAAAGTCCGGATTTTATGGTAGACGAGTTCACCCGCGAAAAAGCCTACGACTGGGGATTAAAGGATGTTTTCAGGGATATTTTTAAAATCGGGGTCGCACTCAATTTAGACCAGATTAAGGGTCGAGAACCGGCAACCACGACTGTTGTCGCCCGCCACTTTAACAGCCTAACCCCTGAAAATCTTCTGAAATGGGAAGCGGTACACCCTGCTCCCGAATATTATGATTTTGATGCGGCCGACGCCTATGTCGCCTTTGGCGAAAAACAGCGGAAGCAAATCATCGGCCATACGCTGGTCTGGTTTTATCAAACGCCGGATTGGGTTTTCCGCGATGCGGCGGGCAGGTTTCTCGACCGTCCCGCGCTCTTAGAGAGGATGCGCGACCATATCCACACGGTGATGGGACGCTATAAGGGGCGGATTCATGGCTGGGATGTGGTCAATGAAGCCATTGTCCCGGATGGTCAGTTCAGGCAATGTCCCTGGTTAGAGATCATTGGCGAGGATTACGTCCAGAAAGCTTTCGAGTTTGCCCGCGAAGCCGACCCCGGCGCCCAGCTTTATTACAATGATTACAATTACTGGAAGCCAGGGCAATGCAATGGAGTAATCAAGCTGATCCGCCGCCTGCAGGCCGCGGGCGTTCAGCCCGATGGATTGGGGATTCAGGGACACTGGGGACTGGATTATCCAGAGCTGGGGCGCATCGAACAATTTATCAATGAGTTAACCCCGCTGGGAATTCCGCTGATGATGACGGAAATGGATCTCACGGTCCTGCCCTTTGCCGAGGAGCATGTGAACAAGCGCCTTAGCGAACTGGATCCCGATCTGCAAAAACGTATCAATCCCTATCCTTCGGTCCTGCCGGAAACCGTCCTGCAGGATCAGGCGCAGCGCTGGGCGCGGCCTTGCACGCCGCCTGGGTCTGGAATAAAAATCAAGGATGCCCTGTTGATCTCAAAGACATCGTTAAGCCTTTCATCGTTTTCGACGAGAAACGCCGTAAAAAACCGCTCCCGGAAAACCTGCCGGCTTACCGTAAACAGCGGGAGCTGTTTGAAGCGCTCAGTCAGCGCGTTCGCGGGTTGCAGGGCAACGATCCGTTCAAAATCAGGGCGGAACTTATCAGACAGGTTTAAATCGTACAGAAATAAGACGCATCCGCAGATTTTTTACGGCACCATTTATAACCTTTTTGCGAGTCAATTGCACGTGACCGGCAAACTGATTTAGCCAACTCCCCGATGCCAGCTTAAAGTGAACTGCCAAACTCAAACCGGCTGATTACCTAGCTGGCGGATAAGTCTCTGACGCGGCGCCTGCTCATCGCCGGATTCGAAAAATAGTTTGCAAACCGGAACATGGTTGATTAAATTGCAATTTGTAAGATGTATTACAAATAACAAGTGTGGTGAATATGCAAGATTTATTCCCGCGAATTGGTAGTTCCGTGACCCTCAGTCAGGAGATCATGCAAAAGATTGAAGAAGTGATATTGAATAAAAAAATCCTGCCTGGAGAAAAACTGCCGACTGAGAATGAAATGTGCCGTATGTTTGGCGTTAGTCGCACAGCATTGCGTGAAGCGCTCCAGATGCTGAATGCCCGGGGGTTGATTAACATTCGGAAAGGCAGTGGTATTTACGTGAATAATTATTCTTCAGCCCATGTCATCAGGCCGATGAGTCTCTTCTTGGAACTCAATCTCGATCGCGATTATATCCTGCATGTAATGGAAGTGCGCAAGATGTTCGAACCACAAATTGCCCGATTGGCGGCCAACCAACGGACTGCGGAGGATTTACAGAAGATAGAGACGAGTTTGGTTGAGCTGGAAAAGTGTCCTGCCAATAATTATGCCGAACAGGGGGAGCTGGACCGGGATTTTCATCTGGCGATAGCCAATGCCTGTCGTAATCCGATCATTCCGGTGATTGTCACCCCGATTTTTAAGTTAATGCCCAAAATCCGTTCGCTGGTGTATGCTAACATTCCGACTGCCCAGAGTGCGGCAGTGGACTATCACCGCAAAATATTTGAGAGAATCAGAAGCAGTGATTCCGATGGAGCTTACCAGATGATGGTGGCCCACTTGGTCATTGCTGAAGAACATACCCAAAAAATTATTGAAGGTTAAAGAAGCCGTTTAGGTATTAATTCAGGGAGCAACAATATATGCAGATCAGTTTACAAGACAAAGTTGCGATTGTGACCGGTAGTATCCAGGGTATCGGTCTGCAGATAGCGCGGACTCTGGCGGAAAACGGAGCGCGGGTAATAATCAATAACCACCAGGATCCGGAAAGGCTGGAAGCCATTGCCCAAAACATGATTAAGGCAGGGCTGAACGTCAAAGCGGTAGTCGCCGATGTAACCGTCAAGAGCGGAGGCCTGGAATTGATCCGGCAAGCCCTCGAATTCAATGGCAGGATAGATATATTAGTCAACAATGCCGGAGGCCTGGTCAAGCGTGTCCCGGTTTGTGAATTCGATGAGGCGCATTTTCAGACCGTAATAGAGGTCAACCTCAAATCGGCTTTCCTGATGGCGGCCTTGGTGGCGCCATATTTAAAAAACCAGAAATCTGGCAGAATCATCAACCTTTCTTCGCAGGCGGCGCATGACGGGGGGGGGCCTGGTGCCGCGGTGTATTCGGCATCCAAAGGCGGAATCTGGACCTTCACGAAAGCTTTAGCCAAAGAACTAGCGCCGTATGGGATTACGGTGAATTGCATTTCACCGGGTTTCATCGCCGGGACGGCTTTCCATACGACCTTCACTTCGCCGGAAGTGCATAAAAAGATGGAAGGAATGATTCCATTGGGGCGGTTAGGTGAGGCTCAGGACATTGCCAATGTAGCGCTATTCTTGGCGTCTGATTTAGCACGTTATATGACCGGTCAATCGCTCGAAGTCAACGGCGGCTTGTACATGCCCTGATGACATTTCCGGCGTTTTTCAATAAAGGCAAGAAAGATACTATGCAGTACAAATCAAATCTATTGATCGCGGGGTTGCTAATACTTTGTGTGCAGGGAATAGCCGGTGAACGCGGGGCGCTTTTAAGCCGTACCGAAGCCCGCTCACTGCAGTCTGCTTTGTCGAAGTACCCACTGTTCGCACAATCTTATGACCGCGCAGTCAGGAAGATCGAGCAATCTATCCAGAGCGCTCTTGAAGTGCCGCCACCCGGCGAAGCCGGCGGCTATGAACATGAGAAGCACAAGCAAAATGCCCGCGAAATGCAGATCAGCGGTTCCCTGTATCTTATTACCGGCGATGAGCGCTATGCCCGGTTCGTCCGCGATTTGCTGATCCGCTACGCAGAAATGTATCCTAAGCTGGGCAAGCATCCAATGTCCCACGATCAAGCGCCCGGGAAATTATTTCATCAAATGCTGAACGAGACGGTCTGGTTGGTGAACGCCAGTTTGGCCTATGACTGCGTCTTTGATTATCTGAAGCCCTTGGAGCGCAACCTGATTGAGCAAAATCTCCTGATGCCGATGGTCACTTGGTTCACCAAAGACCAGGCTAAAGAAATGAATCGCATCCATAATCATGGTACTTGGACAGTGGCGGCGGTAGGCATCACCGGCTATGTCCTGAATAATAAAGATTTGGTGGAACAGGCGTTGTACGGAACCCAAAAAAATGGCGCCGGTGGCTTTATCAAACAATTAGATTTGCTCTTTTCACCCGACGGATATTACATGGAGGGGCCGTATTACGTACGCTATGCCATTCAACCGTTCTTTTTATTCGCTGAGGTGATCGAACGCTACGAGCCGGAAAGAAAAATTTTCGCCTATCGGGAGGGAATTCTTAAAAAGGCTTATTACGCCATGCTGATGACAACTTTCCCAAACGGTGTTTTCCCGCCTATCAATGATGCCTCCCGGACGATGAACATCACCGACGATGGGGTAATGTTAGCGACCGATATCGCTTATACGCGCTGCGGGGCGGATCGGCGTCTGCTCCAAATTGCCCGGCAACAGGATGAAGTCGCCCTGACCCTGGCTGGTCTGACGGTAGCACGTGATCTGACATCATTGACCAAGGCAGATGATCTGGACTGGGGCAGTGTCGAATTTACGGACGGCGCGGATGGTAAACAGGGCGGACTGGGAATTTTACGTGTCGGTCAGGGAGCCGACCAGACCATGCTTTTAATGAAATATGGCGTGCACGGGGAAGGTCATGGGCATTTCGACAAACTGCATTTTGTGTTCTACGATCAAAGACATGAAGTCATTCCCGATTACGGATTTGCGCGCTGGATCAATATTGAGCCCAAATTCGGCGGACGTTATCTACCGGAAAATAAGTCGTATGCCATGCAGACGATCGCTCACAACACGGTTACCGTGGATCAGCAATGTCAAAACGGTGGCAATCGCCAGCAGGCGGATAAAATGTCCGGACAGCGCCATTTTTTCGACGCCACCAATTCCCAGGTGCAGGTGATGAGTGGCCGGGCAGACGACTACTTCCCCGGAGTCAAAATGCAGAGGACAATGTTTTTGGTGCGAAATTCACCGCTGGAATTTCCGGTCGTTTTGGATCTATTCCGGTTGGTTAGTCCGAGCGAGCATGTGTATGATTATCCACTGCATTTTCGCGGCCAGTTGATTAATACCAATGTGACCTATGACGCTCAACAACAAAGTATGACGACGATGGGTGAAAGCGCAGGCTATCAGCATCTCTGGAAACAGGCGGTCGGACAAACCGACGCTTCTCCGCTGGTGACCTGGCTGGACGGCAATCGGTATTATTCACTGCTACTGTCCGCAAAACCCGGCACCGAAGTGTTCTGGGGTCTGAGTGGCGCCAATGATCCGCATTTTAATCTGAATGTCGAACCGTTCGTGATGTGTCGGCAAAAAGGACGCGATCACCTGTTTGCAGCGGTCATTGAACCGCATGGTTATTTCAACGAAGCCCGGGAGGTGTCGCGCCAGGCTCGCGGGATATTCCAGCAAGTCCGGGTCATTGGCCATGACGAAATTGGTTCTGTGGTCGAATATTTTGGTCAGAACGGGCTGAAATGGCGTCTGATGGTCAATAATGGTCCCGCGGATCGGGAACCAAAACTGCATACGGTAACTTTTTCCGGTAAGCAATATAGCTGGAAAGGCAACTACCAGCTTGATTTTAATGCGGATTGATCACTAAGCACAGGAGTATTTTGTGAAAAAGGTTAAAGGTTTAAGGTGGTGGATTATCGGATTGATTGCCCTGGCGACGATTATCAATTATATTGACCGCAGTACATTGGCCATAATGTGGCCCAGCATCTCGTCCGATTTGGGGATGAGCAAGCGGGATTATGCGCTTATCCTGAACATGTTCATGATCGCTTATGCCATCGGGCAGTCAGTTTCAGGGCGGCTGTTTGATAAAATCGGCACCCGCCTGGGGTATGTCGTTGCGATTGGCTGTTGGGGTGTTTCTTCCTTTTTGCATAGCATCGCCCGGAGCGTGGTGAGCTTTAGCTTCTTTCGCATTACGCTTGGTTTGGGAGAAGCTGGAAACTGGCCGGGAGCAGTTAAAAGCAACGCCGAATGGTTCCCGGTCAAAGAGCGTGCGGTTGCGCAGGGGCTTTTCAATGCTGGCGCTTCGATCGGGTCCGTGATTGCTCCGCCTCTGATTGCCACGCTTTGGGTGGCGTTTGGTTGGAAAATTACCTTTATGATTGTTGGCACTTTCGGGCTGATCTGGATTATCCCGTGGTTGATCATCAATAAAGCCGCACCGGCAGAACATCCCTGGCTGGGGGATGAGGAACGCCAATACATTTTAGCAGGCCAACCGGCCACCCAGGCGACCAACCAGAAAGGTTTGCGTCCTGCGGAGATTTTGGGTTTCCGGGAAGCTTGGGCGGTTCTGGTAGCTCGTTTTTTCCTGGAGCCAATCTGGTGGTTGTTTGTAGGCTGGATGCCGATTTATTTGGCCGATCGTTATGGTTTTGACGTCAAGAAAATTGGTTATTTTGCCTGGGTGCCTTACATCGGTGCCGCGCTGGGCAGTATCTCCGGAGGCGCTTTCTCGGGCTGGTTGATCAGTCGGGCGCGGAGTGTCAACTATGCCCGCAAACGGGCAATTACGACGGGGGGCGTGTTAATGTTTTTGGGGTTGGTAGCGACCATTCTTTACGCCACGACTCCCCTGACATTCGTCATCATCGTGGCCTTTGTCCTGTTTGGCTTCCAGTTTGCGATTGGCAACGTACAGACCATTCCCAGTGATCTTTTTGCTGGTAAGTCAGTCGGGACGCTGGCTGGTCTGGGAGGCAGTGTGGGAGTTTTTTCTGTTATTATCATGAACTTTTTAGTGCCGGTGGTTTCAAAAATATCATATATCCCGATTTTCGCCATGATCGCGATGTTTGTACCCTGTGGGGTCGCCGCAGTTTTCATTTTGGCGAAAAGCATCAAACCCCTGACCATCAATTAACTCATAAAAAGAGGTTATGTAAAATGCAGACTCATGTGAAAAATGCCACGGTCCCCGTCGAGGAAGTCGCCTGGGGTATGACTCGCCAGATTTTGGGCTATGATACCAATCTGATGTTGGTGCGGGTCTATTTTAAGAAGGATGCGGTTGGTGCCGAACATCGCCACCCTCATCAACAGGTTTCTTATGTCGAGAAAGGTGCGTTCAGGGTGACCATTGACGGACGCAGCGAGGTTCTGAAAGCCGGCGATGCCTTTGTCATTCCAGTCAATGCTCTGCATGGCGCGGTATGTCTGGAAGAAGGCATCCTGATTGATACTTTTTCGCCAATGCGGGAAGATTTTTTAAAGAAGTAAAGCAGATTAATTTGGTAAAGCTACGAGGGGATTTATGACCAGAACCGAGATTGTCCGGCGCATCGAGGAGGGGGGAATCGCCGCCGTGATGCGTCTGCAAAATACCGAGAAACTCGAGCAGGTAATCGGAGCCTTAGCCCGCGGAGGTGTAAAAACGCTCGAAATTACCATGACCATGCCCAATGCTATTTCGGTTATCGAGCGACTCGCGCACTCGCTTTCCGACGATTTTCTGATTGGAGCCGGAACAGTACTGAATGCCTCCACCGCTGAGGCGGTCATCACAGCCGGTGCCCAATTTGTCGTCAGTCCGATTTTTGACCCGGCGATTGTGGCTGCCGCCCACCAGCATGATAAAGCTGTCATCGCCGGCGCTTTCACTGCGACGGAGATTTTCATGGCTTGGCAAGCCGGGGCTGATATTGTAAAAGTATTTCCAGCTACCGCCGTCGGTCCGCAATATTTCGTTGACATTCACGGGCCCTTGCCTGAAATCAAATTGACCCCGACGGGCGGCGTCTCGGTGGATAACGCCGAGGAGTTTATCCGTTGTGGAGCGGTTTGCCTGGGTGTAGGAACCGCCCTTTTGGATAAACAGATGATCAGGAATGAAGACTGGGCGGGGCTCGAGAACCGGGCGCGGGCTTTTATGGAGGCGGTCGCCCGGGGGCGCAAGAAATGACAGGCGATCCGAAAGTCACTCCGCTATACCCATAGAGAAGGTTGAGAGGCTATGACGAAAGACTATTTTAGGCAAGCCGGTTTCGTCCTTTTGTGCCTCGTCCTGCCGGTCTTCGCCCAGGAAATTATCCGAACAGGTTTCGAAAACACGGAAGCCAACCCCTTCGCGATGGGAGCCTTGAACGGACAGAACCACTGGTCGGTTGCCGGTGGTAGCGCCCTGATCACTGCTGAATCGGCCTATGTCAGAAGTGGTTATCAGGGATTGAAAATTGGCGTCGCGAATCAGACTTTGGTTATCGAGAATACCGCCTTTTCGGGTTCAGTTTCAGGTGTTAGTGGTATAGTATATATGGACGTGTGGGTCAAAATCAATGCCTTATCCGGGAAATACTTCACGCTGAACGGATTCGATCTTTACGGAGGCAGCCAGAAACGTACGTTCGTGGCGGAATTCAATCCACCCAGCGGTTCCACCGGGAATTTCCAGATTTATTCGGGGGCGGATAAAGTCGTTATCGGACAATACCAGATTGGCGCCTGGTCCCGGATCAGCATCAAGGCCGACTTCACCCGTAGCGTCTATCAGGTCATTTTCAATGGCGGCGAAGCCACCATCGTGAATTTTCGTGAGGATTATACTCCAACCGCCAGTGGGACGAGGTCAGCCGGCATCAAGGAATTTCATCAGTTAAGAATCAATCTTGGCTACAACAGCGCCGTTGGTTCAGTCAGCGCCGGGATCGACGATTTGTATATCGGTACCGATCCGATTGCCGACGTGACATTCGGGAACGTCGTTTCCCACTACACCCTGACTGTCGAGCAACCAGTTATCGGTGATATAACTGTTGCTCCTGACCAACCTGAGTATCCTGAGAGTACACTCGTGACCGCGACTCTTGCGCTACCGGGTGGCTATCAGAATTTGGGTTGGACGGGTGATTTATCCGGGACAGAACTGGTTAAAACCTTTTATATGCTGAAAAACACGACCATTGGCGCCAACGTCGGCATTAACCCGGACGACCCGCCGCCGCGTTTCAAAGTACTGGTCATTCAGCCGGAATTTGGCAGTATCAGCCTGAGTCCGGAGGATAGCCTCTTTTATCAATATACTAAAGTCACGGCGACTTTGAATTTACCGAGTGGCTTCCTATTTGTCGGCTGGACGGGCGACCTGAGCGGGAACGAACTAATAAAAACTTTCCCGGTTCTCGGCGCGATGACCATCGGGGCGGTCGTTGGTCCCGATACGACTCCGCCGACGATTTATACCATCAGCAGTGCGACTGAACTGAAAAACAGGCTCAAAGGTGCCAATTTGCGCGCCGGTGATATTGTCGAAGTGCTCGATGGAAGCTATGATACCGGCGGAGGGATTACCATCGAAGCTGTCGGCACAGCCCAAAAACCGATCATCATCCGGGCGGTGAATGTCGGCGGCGCCATATTAAGAGGCACGACCTCCTTTACTCTGAGGAAAACCGCCTATATTCAGATCGAAGGATTCGATTTTCGCTCCGCAGTGTATACTGCCATCAAGCTGGAAGCGGCTCAGCACACGCGCATCACGCGCAATTTTTTTCGCCTTGCCGAAACCGCCGGGGAAAGCGGCAAATGGGTTTATATCGGCGGGGTCTGGAACGATCCCTACGCTCCCAGCCATCACAACCGGATTGACCATAATCTATTCGAAAACAAGCACCAACTGGGGAACTTCATTACCATCGATGGACAGCAAGAGCCAGTTTTTCAGGTTTCGCAATACGATCAAATTGACCATAACCATTTCCGCGACATCGGGCCGCGGGCGGCCAATGAGATGGAAGCAATCCGGGTTGGAGTCAGCACTTTGTCCATGTCCAGCGGCTTTACTGTGATCGAATACAATCTGTTCGAGGATTGCGACGGTGATCCGGAAATAATATCCATTAAATCCTGTGATGATACGGTGCGCTATAATACATTTCGTCACTCGCAGGGTACGCTCTGCCTGCGGCACGGTAATCGTTCGGTGGTCAACGGCAACTATTTTTTTGGGGCCAATAAAGACAGCTGCGGCGGAATCAGGATTTATGGCAACGATCATCGCGTCTACAATAATTATTTTGACGGTCTGACCGGTACTAAATGGGATGCGGCGATGACTCTCACCAATGGTGACTATGATGGGGAAAGCTCCGGCGGACTTACGGAACACTGGCGGATCAAGCGTAGTACCATTTGCTTTAATACCTTTGTAAATTGTTTGGCGAACTTCGAAATCGGTTTTACCAATAATGGTAGTTATAAAAAACCGCCCAAAGACGTCACTGTCGCCAATAATCTGGTCGTCGGAAAAACCAACGAACTGGTCAAAATCCTCACTTCTCCGGAAAATATGCATTGGTCGGGCAACATCATGTTTCCGGAAAGTACGGCAACCCTCGGAATAAGCGTCGGAGCGGATGAGATCAGGATTGTCAACCCCCAATTGATGCTGGCTGGTGAACTTTGGCGATTGGGCGAGACGAGCCCGGCGGTCGATGCCGCTTTGGGCGATTATCCTTATGTAACGGAAGACATAGATGGACAGCCGCGCAACGGTCTTTATGATACAGGAGCAGACGAATTTTCGACCATGACGCCGATTTGCTGCCCTCTGGTGGCGGAAAATGTCGGGCCGTTCAGCCTCGAACCTCAGAAAGCTATTTCCGAGGCGAAACGATTGCCCGTTAAATTTGGATTATTGACCACTTACCCGAATCCTTTCAATAACGCCACCTGGATAAAATTTATGCTTCCGCTGGCGACAGTAGTCAAGGTGCAGGTCTATGACCTGAAAGGTACTCTGGTGGCGACTCTGGTAGATGAAAGGTTGGGAGCCGGTCGCCATGAACTGATTTGGCAGGCTGACCGGGTCAGCGCGGGTATCTACTTGTGCCTGCTTAGTACGAAACATTTCCGGAGTGTGCGGAAAATGATGCTGGTTAAGTGAGCTAAAGATTACCGTGGTGGCAATGGACAGTATCCGGACGCAGAGACAGGAAAAATGCCAATTGTTGGCCCTATGCGCTTACTGCTTGATTTGGTTCCTGGTGGCTGTGAACCTGACTCAGGCCCAGACACTTACCGCCGCGCACTTTCCAACCGATGCGGCGCTCTGGGCCGCACTCGATACCAATAATATTGAACTACGCCCCATAATCGCAATATACGAGCAGGGTCAAACGGATTCGGCTACCATGCGATTGATGCAATATTTCAAAGAGAAATCTGCCCGGCGTTATTTTTTTAACTGGCGTGAATTCCCTGCCCGTTTTGCAGAATACAGCCGACTCTATCCACAGGAAAAGAATGAACATGCCAGCCGCGCAGCATATCAAATGCGTCATTTTGCCCCGGAGACGCAATGGCGGCTACCGTTTTTCGATTTGCAGGGTCAGGCGGTCAGCGCTTACGAATTACGCCATCTCGCGCGCCAGCAACGCGCCTTAGACATGGCCCTCATGTTTTATTATGAATCGGAAAAGCCTGTCTATCTGGAGTATTTTATCCGGCAGGTGGCGGACTTGAATCGGGCCTTCCAGGCCGGAACCTATGACGATGCCGGTAATGCCATCTATGAATCATTTCGCGGCGGACTGCGCGTCCAGAACTGGCTTTTTTGCCACCATGCCTATTTAGCCAGCGCGCGTTATTCCGAGTCAGATCAATTGCTGCTAATCAAAACGCTCGCCCATCACGCCGCTCAGCTGCAAAAGCGCACCCGCAAATATGCAACCGGAAATCATCACACACGCGGCCTGGTGGCGTTGTTTGAAATTGCGGTATGCTTTCCGGAATTCCGAGATGCTCCAAAGTGGCAGAAACAAGCCCTCGAGGGTTTGCGCCAGCACATGTTACAAGAAATCAACGCGGACGGATTCCAATTTGAAAGATCAATCCATTATCATAAAGGCGACATCGAAAATTATTTGCGTGTGTATCAATTAGCCAGGATCAACGGGATCAATTTGCCGGAAGGATATGCCGAACGACTGCGGCGGATGTTTGAAAGTCTGGTACTACTAGCCCAGCCAGATCGTCGTTTGCCGGTGTTACAGGACGATACGGATCGCCACTTGGCTGAATCCAACGAGCTAGCAGATGTTCTGACAGTCGGTGGCTTGATATTTGGCGATGCGCGTTTTAAATATTTCGCCGCCGATACCTTGGGAGCATACTGGTATTGGATGATTGCCCCTGAACAGGCGGAGCGGCTGAAAACAATCGGGGCTATTGCACCCTCTTTTGGTTCAATTGCCTTGCCGCAGACAGGTTATTACGTGATGCGCAATGGCTGGCAACCTGAGGCGTGTTATCTGGTCATCTCAGCCGGGCTTTCACGTGCCAAACCTGATCATCAGCATGCGGACATGCTGGGTATCGAGGCTTATGCCTGCGGCGCACAGATTTTGCCGAATTACCAGGTGAACTACAATGATCCTGCGCTCCCCTTCTTTAAAGGCTCCTGGGTCAAGAATGTCGCCTTGGTCGATAGTTTGCCACAAGCCCGGGTCTGGATTCCCAACGCCGGACAGTCCGGTTTCGGGAAATGGGCGGATTTGCCCAATCCGCAGGTTTTGCGCTGGGAATCTACAGTTGATTGGGACTACTTCGCCGGTACCCATGATGGATTTAACAAGTTGGGTGTGGATTATTTCAGAGAGGTGGTCTTCAGCAAAGCCGGGTTCTGGTTGATTGTTGATCATTTTAAGGGCACCGGTTTACATCGGTATCAGCAAGTCTGGCAAGGGCATTATGCAGTCGTCAGTCCGGCTCATATCAGGAAGACAATTACGTCCGGCGCAGCTCTGGATATCATTCAACTCGGCACGGGCCAGCCTCAGATTTACTTAAGTGAATTTGCCGGGAAGGGGAATGCCGTCTTTGACGTTTCTGCAGAAAGTTCATACACCTACTCGACTCTGATCGTGCCAAATTCAAGCACCACGGTCTGGCGGGAATCTCAAAATCCGGTAATCAAGACCACGAGCTTCACCATTGATTTAAATCCAGAAAAGCACTTGAGGAGTTACGGGACAATCAAGACTGACGCCACCGCGGTCATAAAAACCGGGTCCGAAAATTTTTGGCTGTTCAATTGTAAAAGCTTCATAGTCAATCGGCAGGCAGTAAATTTCGAATATCCTGTCAATTTATATCTCTCAGTCAATGCCAGGACGAACGCTCTGGTTTATTTTGGTCTGCAGGAGGCGCAGTACCGGCTGGGGAATCGGACAATGAGCGTGACACCTGCGGAGCAGATAAAACTCGAAAGGTGATAATTTAATTGCCTTTTGAGTGCATGGGTGTTAGATTAGGTATACTAGGTATTCTAAGTTAGCAAAAAATTATACTTTTTCGCCGGATTTTAGCACCGCCCAATGTAAGTGACGGTGCGGAGCCTTTGAATAACTTCAATTTTGAATGGGGTAGCTATGGGTGTTGATTGGACCAATCCCGAGTCGCTCTACAAGCAGGTGGCAGATGATATTCGTGCCAAGATTCAGAGCGGGAAGCTTAAAATCGGCGATGCGCTTTCCTCGCATAGTCAGCTTGTGCAGGAATATCAGGTCAGCCTGATTACCATTAAACGAGCGCTGTCTGAGTTAATCAAAGAAGGCTTGGTGTACAGTCGCGTCGGAAAGGGTACCTATGTTGCCCGCTCGGCAAGCGGAGTGAATTTTGCCCGCAATCAGACCATCGGATTTGTGTTACGGGATTTGAACAGTCCATTTTTTTCCCGGATTTTGCTCAGCGTCGAACACACGGCGACCGATAACAAATATAATTTGTTGTTGGCCAATTCTTCGAATCAACCTGACCTTGAACAATACCAAATAAATCATTTTCTCAGCTTAGGCGTCAGTGGCATGATAATCGCCTCGATGAGCCACCAGTATACTGCTACACCTCTGGTGCGCCACCTGATAGCCATACGCTGTCCGTATATCGTCGTTTCGTATGTCGTGGATGAAGATGTCTATCACGTCGGGACAGACCACGAAATGGGCGGTTTCATTGCTTGTGAACATCTGCTAAAGGCCGGATACCGGAGAATTGGCTATATTGATGGCGAGAAAGGAAATTTGGTGGGAACGTTGCGCCGGCAGGGATATTTACGGGCAATGCGTGAATATGACCAAACGCCTTTGTCGGGGGATATTTTCCGGCTACGGCGGCGCGGCGAATGGTTCGATTATGAATCCGGCTATGAAATCGGACGAGATTTCGTCAAGTTGACCACACATCCCGAAGCGATGTTTATTTATAATGACTTAGCGGCGCTGGGTTTTCAAAAAGCCCTGCTCGAATCTGGTTTGAAAGTGCCCGATGACGTGGCTCTCGTCGGCTTCGACGATATCAAACGGGGAGTGATCGCTCCGGTGCCGCTCACTACAATTCATCAACCAACTGAAGAAATCGGAGCGCTGGCGGTCAACTCGCTGATTCGGATGATCAATAATCAGCCCGTACCGGTACGTCAGATACTGAACCCATGGCTGATCGTGCGTGATTCATGCGGTGTCAGGCGCAAAGCAACGCAGCCGTCAGTCGTCTCTGAAGAGAAATCGCCTTAATTTTTTCTGCGCCTGAAAAATCCTTGACAAAGGGCAATTAAATTTATAACTTGTCATACATATTACAAATATTGATAAATAGAGTCGCTTTGGTGCTGATGCTAACTCGAGAAAGCAATACGGATTTGCATTTTTGTGCAGACGAGAGGCAGTTTGGTCATAATGGGACTTCAATTTGGCAAAACAGTAATCCGATTACAGGATGTACGTCTTTACCACAGACAAACAGGGGAATGACCGCGGAGATGAATAGCAGACCATATTTGATCCGGTGGCGACACTGGCTGATTCTGGCCGTCGGGTATCTGATTTTGGCGGGATTAAATTTTGCCGGTGATACCGGGAAAATTGCCGGACGCATTTCTGACCGAGATAAGAACGAACCGCTGATCGGAGCCAATGTCATTGTGACGCATCGTTGGTTTGACGATCGCGAGCAACCATTGGATTATCCACAGGGGGCGGCTTCGGACCTCAGTGGGCGTTATTTTGTGCTGAACGTTCAGCCCGGCGTTTATACGGTTCAGGCGAATTTTATCGGCTACCGTTCTGAAATACGCACGCGGGTAGTAGTTTTCGTGGATAAGACCACCTATGTAGATTTCGAGCTGGTGCCGCGTGCCCTGGAAGGCGAGAGTGTGACAGTGGTCGCACAGCGGCGGGAAGCCGTGGAAGTGGATTTGACTGCCACGAAACAGGTTTACCAGGTCTCAGAAGTGCAGAGTATCGCTGGGGTTTCTGATATCACCGATATAATCGCCCTGCAGGCGGATGTCGTGGATGACCATTTCCGCGGCGGACGCGTAGGTGAGTCGGTCTATCTTTTGGGGGCCGGAGCGATTGTCAATCCACTGACCAACGCCCGGGCTTTCCGACCAATTGTCACGGCCTTGGAACAGGTTGAGGTTTATACCAGTGGCTTCAGCGCCGAATATGGCAATGCTCAGTCCGGTGTTATTAACATGGTGACCAAGGAGGGCAGTGGTAAATGGGAAAGCCGGCTGGAATTGTCGACGACTCTGCCTTATTACAAAACCTGGGAAGAATCTGTTCGAAAAAAGGCTTTTAGCTACAACGGCGGCAGTCCTTATAGTTCTAATAGCCTCGATTTCTATCGTCTGCTGAACAACGACGAAGAATGGCTTAAAGAAAATCCGGTCTATCCCGGACGGCCATTATACGATCCCGGTTACGGATTCGGGCCGAAGTATCTTCCCCAGCGCATCGTATTTCCTCCTAACTGGCTGACGCATGCCGATTCGATCCAGATTGCCCACTTGGGACGCGCGCAATGGCTGATGGCGGTGCGGGATGTGGGAATGCAGTATCGCAATCGCTGGGATAATCGGATTGATTTCAGCACGGGCGGTCCACTTTCAGAAACGATGCGCATTTTTCTCGCCGGTCGGCAGAGCATGATAAACTGTGAAGTCCCGACGACCGATCCGGATATCAATCGGCAGATGATGGGGAGCCTGATCTGGCAAAAGGACATCCGCGACAAGCTTAAAGTCACGATGACGGTTGATGAATCAAACGCGACCTATTTCAACAGTTCGTGGCAGACCTGGCTGTTTGACCGGACGCTGGCGACCTCTCAGACGGCGGAATTCTCTCGGCAGCTGGGCTTAGAGTGGAAACATGTTTTTAATAATGCGACCTTTTTAGATGTCAAATCCAGTTTGTTGGGGCTAAACCGCCAGCGGCGGGTCACCTTGCTAAAGGACAATGAATACACCACCGATTACCTGAAATACTCCAATTGGACGGATTATACGGCACCATCCAACCACCGGGTTGGGCGTCCCACTGATGATACACAGGATGAAAAGACACTGACCTGGAATTTATCCTCCAATGTGACCAGTCAGATCAACAATTCCAATCTATTGCGGGGAGGCCTGCAATTTTTCTACTATGACGTTGTGGTTGATAATGTCAACAACCGCTACAGCTCGGCGGATGTCCGCTATATTAAATTCAAAGTCAATCCGTATGAGGGGGCCCTGTTCCTGCAGAACAAGATGGAATTCGAAGGCCTGATTGCTAATATCGGGTTGAGGGCAGACTTCTTTCAGCTGCATACGGAGTATTACGCCGACCTGTATTCGCCGTTGAGGAATCCCTACTACAATCCAGACCCGGCGAAGCCCTATTACGAATGGGGCAGTTACTATTCCGACAGTTTGGCCGCCCGGAAGACGACGCGCCCCTATTTCAGGGTTCAACCGCGCATCGGGATTTCCTTCCCGGTGTCGGAGACGATGGTGTTTCACCTTAACTACGGGACTTTCACGCAGCGCCCGAACTTCAATCAGCTGTTTTTCAACGAAATCAATAGCAATAATGAGATTCAGGTATTGGGCAATCCCCGCCTCAAACCGGAAATCACCAATGCCTATGACATTGGCATTGTCAAAGGTTTTCGCCAGACCGGCATCACGCTCGACGTGAGCGCCTACTACAAGGACGTCAAAGACTTAGTGGAAACGGCTTACTATTACGATGCGCAACAACAGTTATACCGCACCTATATCAATCGCGATTATGCCGATATCAAGGGATTCCACGTTAATTTAGAACGCAATGACGGTATGATTCGTGGTTATATTCGCTACAATTACGAATCGGCGACCGGCAAGAGCAGTAATGAACTGAATGCGCCGGTAACTTACTTCGAAACTGCCGATCCGAACTATGGATTTGTGGACTTGCCCGATCCGGAAGATGTCTATTTGGATTACGACAGGACGCACAAGGTCGTGGTCAACCTGCGTTACGCCACGCCCAATAAAAGCGGGCTGCGGTGGGGTAAATTCTATCCCCTGGCGAATTTGAGTGCTAGTGTCACCATGCGCTATATGACCGGACGACCGTACACCGATCCCGGTCAGGGCAAGTTATTCGGGGAACGGACCCCGGACGAGCAGGAAGTCAATTTGCGTTTCGAAAAGGGCGTCCGTTTCAAAGGACGGTCAGCGGTATTTTATATCGAGTGTTTTAACCTGCTCAACGAATATACGTGGTCCTACTCGCGGACTTTTGATAATAATTACAATACCCCGCGCTGGTTGGACGCCAACGAACGTAAATATATTTTGACCTATAAGGAATATACACCTTATATCACCAGTCAGGATATTTATCTGTTAGAAAATGAGCCGCGGCACTGGCGGGTCGGACTGATCTTCAAATTCTGATTGGGGAGGTGACGGCGAAAATGAAATTCAGATTTCAAAAAACACCATTGCTGATTGTTCTGGCTGTGGCTGTGATAGCGCAGGGGCAAATCCGCGATTACCGCATTCATAATCGCGGCATGCTGCACGAGACAGTGTTTAACACGGGAGAAATTGGACGAGCCTGGCAGACCGGTGAGGCTGGAAATCGTACCAGCGTGCCCCTGATGGAATGGCCGCCCTATTCCAAGACTGTCCTCGACGGCAAGGAATATGATGGTCAGCATAATCTGATCGGTGCCGGGGTTTATATCGGCGCCAACCGCGATGGCTTACCGGGGCGAGAAAACCGACTGTTTGCGCTCTGCGGCGGCGTGGGCGCCAGTTCTCCCGAAGTTGCAATCGGACGGTGGAGTTTTCCGCTCAGCATGCAGGAGATCGAAAATTTCCCCTTGAACCCGGACGGCACACTCAATCCGGATTACGATCCCAATGAGGCCGAGGAAATTATCCGCGCTTCCTGGGCGACCGCGGTGGGGATAACCGTGACGCGGACTTCGCGCGCCTGGAGCTATCCGGACTATGACGATTTCATCATTTACGAATATGAGTTCGAGTACACCGGCGATACCGACGGCAATCCCACAACCATTGAAATGACGGATAAATTGAAAGATGTGATGATTTGTTTCAACTACGGGCTGTATCCGTCAATGTATGGGACTCAGCGCACCTATCTGGAATGGAAATACGAGGGCGGTTTATATCGCGGAGATGTGAATAATTTCTGGGACTCCGATCTGTGGCTGACCTGGAATATGAATTTACGTACCAATATCACCGATGCGAGTGGACTGGCCAAACCGGAACCGAATCCAGCCTATTTCCTGCAATTCGCCAGTAGCGGTGAGCATGGTGGTGGTTTGAACTCGCCGCAGGCGCCGGGTTACTGTGTCCTTTTTTATGATACATCCTATTTGGCAGTTGTAATTCCCAAAGAACTGGATTCCCTGGGCCTCAACGAGTCCGAAGCGCAAGCAATTCTCTCCTCGTCTACCGTCACTTCGCTCACCGATTACTCCGGTATTGATATTTATAAAAAAGTCACCACCGGGTACAAATGGTATTACGAACTGGATGAAAATTATCATATCCGTCAGCCGTGGTGCAACAAGGTCAGTACCGGTAACACCAACAGTATTAAGTTGATGTACGAGAAGGAACCCTTCAATCCTTCAACCCGCTGGTCGGGAGTTTACAGTCCGAAAAGCACCACCTGGCCGGAATTACATGGCGATCACTGGTATGGGCGCGCGGCATATCCCTACCGGCAGAGTGCCGATGCTGGAATGCGTCTGCATACTTTTGGGCCCTATACCATGGTACGGGGGAATAAAATCCGCTTGGCCTACGCCGAAGTGATTGGTTATGGCGCGCAAGCCGGTAAACGGGTCGAAGGTGGACAAGTCAACCAGCAATGGGACTACATTCCTACGCTTAATCGTCGGGTGACCTACCGGGATGCCCAGGGAAAAGAACAGGTCCTGACGGAACATTACCTGGACGATTTCGGGTATCCCGATTACATTAACTCCGATTCGGTCATCACGGTCCAGGATGTAGCCTTGAAAGCTTTCGAGACCTATTTAGGCCAGCCGCCCACTTTACCGGTTTGGCCGGAAAATAATCCTTCCCACGGGATCTATAGTATCCCGGTACCGCCTCCGGCACCGATCCTGAAACTCAGTAATTTTGGCGAGGCGTTAGTGAAGATCATCTGGAGTCGCGCCGCGGAAAGTTTTACCCATCCGCGCCTGACAGGCAGGCTGTCACGGTATATCGTCTATCGCGCGACGGCAGGCATGGGACCGTGGACTGCGCTGGATACCATCAATGTTGGCGAGCAGTTGAATGCCGAGGACTGTTACGAGTTTATCGACGCCGATCAGAATTTTAAGGTTGGCGAATATCGCTATTATGCGGTGACGGCCCAGGATGATATGGGACATCAAAGCGGAAAAACCAACATCATCAAGTTTCAGAAAAATATTCCGGCGGTCGAGAAATTGGACAAGGTCTACGTTGTGCCTAATCCCTTTATCAAGAAGTCGGGATTCGCCGGTGAGGGTGACGAACGCCGGATCGGTTTTTACGGATTACCGGAACGTTGTACGATTCGCATATTTTCCTATGCCGGGCAATTGATCGATACGATCAAACACGAGGACGCCGTATATTCCCATGAAAAGGTCCAGATTACGCGCAACGGTCAGGACATGGCATCGGGTATTTATTTTTATGTGGTGACCACCCCTGATGGACAAGAAACCCACGGCAAATTTCTCATTATCAAATAGGCTGACAGACCGATGAAGAGCATTAATAACCACATTTCCTGGGTAATAATCTTTCTGCTGGGCTACAATTGTAATACCGTTTCGCTGAAGGCCTTTGAAAAAATCGGGGTCACTTCATTTCAGTTCCTGAAAGTGATGCCGGATGCCCGCGCCACGGCCCTGGGGGAGGCTTATTCGTCGGTCGCCAGCGGTGCCGAAGGGCTGTACTGGAATCCGGCGGCGCTGATTACGACGGAGAAATTCTCGCTCAATTTCAGTCGGGTCAATTATATTTTCGACACAGCGCATAATGGTGTTGCCGGGGCTTATCGCTGGCGACAGTTCGCTTTCGGCGTGGTGCTGCTCAATGCCGATTACGGGACGATTGCCGTCACTGACGTCGCCCATTTAGGGTACCGTGACGATGGCACCTACAATCCAGGCTTGACTGGCGAGTCCATTCATCCCGGCGCGCTGGTAGTCGGTTGTGGTTTAGCCCAACGCCTGACAGATAAGTTCACCTATGGTTTAACGATGAAGTACGCGACCGAAAATATGGCGCTGGGTGATTCCACGGTAATAGGCATTCCGCTCTGGGATCTGGGCATTCTGTATGAAACCGGGTTTCGGAGTATCCGCTTAGCGGCGACCATGCGTAATTTTGGTCCGCCGGTGAAGTATTTCGATTACGCCTATCCCCTGCCGCAGACGATGAATATCGGGATTTCGGCCAATTTATGGGGGCCAGCCGCGGCAATCCTCGGGGTGAGCAGCTACCACCGTCTGCTGGTCGCTTTCGATTTGATCCAACCCCGCGATTACGACCAGCAGTATGGCATCGGCGTGGAGTATACTTTCCGGAATGTGGTAGCCTTACGGGGTGGCTACAAACTGAATTATGACTGTGAGGGGTTGACTTTCGGCGCCGGCCTCTGTTTGAAAGGTGTCAGCGTGGATTATTCTTTTAATGATTACGGTGAATATTTGGACAGTGTGCATCGTTTTACGATCGGATTCACTCGTTAAGCAGTGATCGGGAGAATGCAGTTGATGAGCATAAACACAGCAATCCGAAAGGGCCTAATCCAGGGCCTAGGTTGGTGGATCATGGTGATTAGCCTGGCCCAGGCGCAGAATCGCGGTAATGACCTGCTGTTCCAGGGTTGGGCGGATCTGCATGATACCAGTCCGCGCGCGCTGGCGATGGGAGGTGCTTACAGCGCGATGAGCGGGATGGTTGATGTCATGAACCACAATCCCGCCGGACTGGCGAACGTTTCAAAGATGCAGATTAGTCTCGGGGGCGACTTGCTCAACCGCAAATGGACCGAGAACCAGGTCTATTATCCCAACCGGCTTTTCTATACTCTGCCGTTTTACTTGGAGCATTTGTACATTCCTGATCCGGCTAATAACGGTAAGCGTGACCATTTAGTGTTTTATCAGGGTTTGTCGGATACCGCCTATGTTGTGGCGCTGCCCGATACCGGCCTCGAACCCTATAGCGATGCGGCGGCGGATTGGCTGGTACGAGAACGTTCGGCTAATCTAGCGCATCTGCAAATTGCCTATCCCTTTAAAATCGGCGGGAAAAACCTGGTGGTGGCGCTGGCGTGCAATACCGACCTCAGGCTGTCTGACTATGACCGCAACGACACCTATTTAGATCCCCACTTGGGTTATATCGAGTACAATATGCCGCGAATCGTCACCGGCCTCGATACCATCACGATGAACTGGAGTGTCTTTCGGCGTAAGCGCGCCGGTCAAATACGCGAGTATCAGGTAGCGCTGGCCCTGCACCAGAGCCAACGCGTGCAGTTCGGTTTCAGCCTGAGTTATTTAACCGGTCACACCCGTGATGAACAGCATTTGGATAAGGTCGGATATTTTCAGCTTTTTGATCAGAACGATTTCGCCTTTTCCTATGATACGCTGAACCTGGCGATCACCGGGAAATCAACCTTCAGCGCTGTGCAAACCAATTTGGGGACACAGTTGGTTTTCGAGGCCTTTTCAGTCGGACTAAACCTGCATTTACCTTATACTGTTGAGCGCCGTGCTGCATACACGCAGACTGTGAACGACACCGCCGGAACTCGGCGCAGTAGTTTGCACCGGACGGACAAACTGCGAATTCCGCTCGGTTATACCTGCGGGGTGAGTTTCCGACCGGCGGCTAAATTCATATTCAACTTGGATTATGCCGTCAACCGTTACAGTCAGGCGGAATGGCGGCTGGACAGTGACACCACCTACCGCCGTTGGGTGGATCAGACTATCCTGGCTTTTGGAATCCAGTACGCGCCATTCACATCTGTCGCTCTGAGGGGCGGATACCGGCTCGTTCCGCAGGTATATGTGCCGGACGGTGCGGCTTTTCGCGATCGTGGCCCGTCAGCCCACTCCTGGACATTGGGCATGGGATTAAAGTTTGGCCAATACGGCTGTTTGGACTTAGCCTGGGAACAGCGCACCCTCAAATATTTTGAACAGTATTTCAGCAATGTCAATTATTCCAAGCAGGTCGTGGGTCAGGGGCGGGTCGCCTATAGCTATGAATTTTAAAAATTGGGAGTGAATATGAAAAAGTTGTTAGCGTTTTTTTCAGTGCTGTTTCTGGTAGCTGGAATGGTTTCGGCTCAGATTCCGGACAAGATCGAGGTCAATGCCGAAAATTGGGTTTCCTGGTACCAGGGTGATTTTAAAAATGCCTTGTACTATACGGGTCTGGGGGTTGATACGATTGTACTGGGCACCGGCGGATTTGTTTACACGACCAAGGACACAACGCCATATGTAATTGAATTTCCGGTGGTCATCATGGCCAAGGAGGGACTGACCGAAAAGCCGATTTTTACTCATCCCAATACTGGATTTGTCAGCGGCGCTCCCAGCGCCGCGATGGAAATCTTCCGCATCTGCAACACCATCGAGTTTCACGGGATTGCTTTTCGGGGTGATATTCCCGAAACCCAAGGGTGTAAATACGCTCTGCGCTACGGGGACTGGACGGTTCCCGGAACCGGTCGCACCATTCTCGGTAAGACGGGTACCCGGATGACCTTTAAGAACTGCGATTTTATTGGCTTTCACGAGCTGAAAGATCAGGCCAAGCAGGGCAATGTGCTGTATTTTTTACGTCCAAACGATGTCAGCAAAGACCACCTGAAAAACACCAAGGTCTTTTTCGAAAACTGCCTTTTTAAAGACATTGGGGATGAAGCCATCCGGATTTCGGAAAACGAAAAATATCCCAATAATTTAAGCGTGATTGCCTGTGATACGCTGATTGTGCGCAATTGTACTTTCGATGATATTGATGCCGAATGCATCCGCATTTACGGTGATCTCGATACCAGCAATACCGATGGTTATCTTTTGGCCGATCATGTGACGGTGGTGCATTCTTCACCGCGGTTTATTTACGGTAAAAATTTTCGCAACGCCCATATCCGCAACCTGGTCGCGGCTTTCGGCCGGGAACCGGGCATCACCCGCCCCGATCGGGGGGACTACCTGATTCAGGTGCAATTGCGGGGTTCGACAGTGGCTTATATCGATTCTTTCAGTTTAGTGTTTCCCTTGTCCTATGACCCGCGTATCGGGGCCACCAAGGGCGGCTATGTGGACAACACAACCATTTACGGTTATGATCCCAAGTTCGTGGATGCCGCCAATGGGGATTACACCCTGGCATCCAATTCACCCCTCTACTGGCTCTCTTCGGATGGCACCGCCTTGGGCGATTTGCGCTGGGCGACCAACACGCCGACCGTGGCACCTCTGAAAATCAATATCGTTGGTTCTGGAGAAGTCACTTCTGACCCGGCCGGGGATGGCGTTTATACGCTTGGTACCGAAGTCACCCTGACGGCTGTACCAGCTTCCGGCTGGAAGTTTGCCGGCTGGAGCGGTGACCTGACCGGGACTACGAACCCGGCGACCGTTACAATCAATACCGCCAAAACTGTCACCGCGACATTTGAACTTGAGACAGGTATCAGGAATGGCAGTCTCCCGCGCGAATATCACTTAGCCCAGAACCATCCCAATCCATTTAACCCGACGACCAAGATTGCCTTCACCTTGAAACAGGCGGGAGCAACCAAACTGACGATTTTCAATCTCCTGGGGCAACCGGTACGAACCATAATTGACCGTCAGCTGAATGCCGGAGAATATTCCATTGTCTTTGACGCGACCGACTTACCAACCGGGGTTTATATCTACGAACTGACTTCCGGCAGTTTTCAGGCAATTAAGAAAATGTTATTAATCAAATAAGAAAGAGGAGCGTGGTTTATGAAAAGCCGAAATCTTTTTCTGATCCTACTAATTGCGCTTGGCGCACTGACCGGTCTGGTCTCCGCGGCGGTTATCGAAGTTGCTGCTGGTACCGATGTTTTGGCACCGGCAATCAGTGGCGCCAGCGCCGGCGATGTCATCGAATTGACGACCGATGGCGGCATATATCTGACAACCGCATTGCTGGATATTGACAAAAACCTGACCATTCGCGGTAAGGCCAGTCTGGCCGTCAGACCGGTGATCAAGTACACGGGCACCTCGACCAGCGGTTATTTTTTCAAAATTCTCAACAGCCCCAAAGTCCTGATCCAGAATCTCAACTTGGATGGCGACGGACGTGCTGATGGTGCAGTGGCTTTAGTGAAAAACGGTATCCTGTTAAACAGTCCGGACACGTCCGGCACGATTCGGTTGCAGGTGGATAACTGTCTGATTCACGATGTTGCCGAAAAGGGGCTCAGGGCAGTCAGCTCGAGCGGCACCGATTCGCTGGTGATTACCAATTGCATTATCTACAACGCCGGCAGTGAAGGCATAACGCTTTATAATGGTTCGACTTCGGATTCGGTGGCGGCAGTCCGAAATACCTTGATCAAGAACACGACTTTCCATAGCATCGAACGCGAGGCGCTCAAAGCCCAGGTCTATCCTTATGGCAAAGTACGCCTCGAACGCTGTACCTTTTTCGATATTGGTCGGGTAGAAAAAAAACAGGTGATTTATTTTTCTAACATGACCGATGTGGAAATGAAAAACTGTATCATTGCCAAGAATCATAATGCGGACCTGGCGGAGCAATTTGCCCAGTTCACCAGTGCCGCCAGCACATTTCATCATAACGTAGTCTGGGATGTGTATAACTGGGCGGTGAAGAATGCCACGGTGTCCGATACCGTCCATGCCGATCCGCAGTTCGTTGACACCTTGGCACGGGACTTTACGATCCAGAATCCATTATTGTTGACCTATGCTGATGACGGTGGCCCTGTTGGCGATCAGCGTTGGGTACCGGCCCCTGTTGGGCCAACCGTCTGGCCGGTGGCCGAAGGCGCCAATGTGCTCAGCGCCGCCATTGCGGCCGCCGAAGATGGCGACGTCATCGAACTGACCACCTCGGGCGGCGTTTATACCGAAAGCGGGGCGCTATCCTCGATCAGCAAGAGCCTTACGATCCGTGCGGCGGAAGGTTTGGCGATCAAGCCCATCATCCGGGTCAATACCACCGATTATGTGCTCAAACTGACGGGTGTTGATGCAAGGTACGTGTTTAAAGGACTCGAGATTGATGGTACCAATGGCACCGCGACTTCCGTCAATAAATATTTTCTGCGCATTGACAACCTCACTCCCACGGGTACCATGGAAGTCATCGTGGACGATTGCTATATCCATAATTGCGTGGACAAATTCATCAAACCTTATGGCAATACCGGAATGGATTCCTTGGTGATCCGCAATTGCGTTTTCCGCAGCGGTGGTTCCGAAGGTATCGTATTTTATTCGGGCTCTTCAACTGATCCGGCCGCCGTAATCGCCTATGGCGAGGTCTCCAACACGACGATGGATAACATAGTCCGCGAATGTATCAAGGGCGACACCTATGCGGGTGGCAAGATCGTCATAGATCATCTCACGGCCTATAGTTGCGGCAGTACGACCAAAGGCATGATTTACTTTGACGACTGGCTGGATGTGACGGTTAAAAACAGTATTTTTGTTAAGAACACTTTTGCGACCAATTTCGGACGTTTTGAGTCCGATGCCAACATCGTCAAGAACTGTGTAATCTGGGATGTTGCCAGCTGGAACACCGAAAACACCACGTCGGTAACCGATACCCTGCATGTCGATCCGCAGTTCGCCGATCCGGCGACGGGCGATTTTACGCTGGGCAATTTAGCTCTTCTGACCCATGCGGATGACGGCGGCCCGGTCGGGGATCTGCGCTGGGTGCCCACGGGCAAGAAATCGCTGACGATTAATGTCGTCGGTTCCGGCACCGTGGCGTTAAATCCGCCCGGAGGCCTGTATGACGAGGGGACGGTCGTGACCATGACAGCGACTCCGGCAGAATACTGGGCCTTCGATGGCTGGTCTGAAAATGTTTTCGTCTTTCCGCCGAAAAATCCGGTGGCGCAGGTGACAGTGAGCCAGAACATGCTGGTCACGGCGTACTTTATTCCGACGATTGCCCGCCGTACGGTGGATATTGAAACTTCCGGTTTGGGGCATGTCGCTGTCGTCGAGCATCCCAAAATCGTTGCCGATGGGTATTTTGACGGCGATACTCTGATTTTGACGGCAGTAGCCGATACCTCGAGCTGGGAATTTGCCTACTGGGTCAATGCCGGGGGAGACAGCCTTACCGCAGTTAATCCCTTGACCTGGGTGGTCGACGCCGACACGGTATTTCGGGCTAAGTTCCGGAGTCTTCTGCCGCAATTTACCCTTAATCTGATCCTTGACGGCCAGGGTAGAGTGCTGGTTGATCCACTGCCACTCCCCGGCTTGACTACTTACGATCAGGGCACCGTCGTCACGCTGACGGCTGAGGCGGCCATTGGCTGGGATTTTGTCAACTGGACCGGCGATCTGACTGGTACCGAACTGGTCAAGCAGGTGACGATGACGACCGATGTCACAGCTACCGCCCATTTTGGGGAGAAACCGGTCCCCAATGGCGAACTTTTGGTGGACAACACCTGGGATTTGCGCACGGCTTTGAAGTTCGCCAAGAACAACAGCCAGGTCAAAGTCATCAAACTAATTGAATCGGGACCATTTGCACCACTGGAGGCCGACCGCGTCGAAGGACGCTTACCGGAATTGAACATTGACTTCCCGGTCACCATTGTCGGGGCCGAGACCTTAGCGGTCAAACCTGTCATCAAGGGCTGGGGCGAAGGTGGGTCAGAAGGTTTGTTCCGTCTGCGGGAGAACGGGCATCTGGTCCTCTGGAACCTGGAAATTGATGGCTATTCCGCGCCCGGTAAAGTCACCAAGTATATCTATCGTCTCGATGATGGCAAGGCAATCCGCAATTCGATAGAGGCGTACTTCGTGGATTTTCATGGCGCCGCCGAGGTTTTCCTGAAATTCTATGCGCTCGCGCATGCCGATACAATCCGCTTCCAGCATTGCACGGTCTGGGACATCGGGAAAGAAGGCATTTTTGACAATACAACCGGAACCTCGGATTACGTCGAACTCCGTAATTGCACCTTCCACCATATTGGTCGGGAAGTGGTGCGTTTCAAGGTTCAAAATCCTCGCACCGTGATTGATCATGTCACGGTAGACAATTGCGGTTACGGATTCGGGACAGAAGGCTCAAAGTTCGGGGCTTTTAAATTCGAGATTCCCAACGACGTCAAGATCGTCAACACGATCGTCTCTAACGTGCTTAATACGAGTTTTGGATACTCCATCCGCTTCTATGGCGATAAGAGTCTGATCGATAATACCTTGCTGTTCAATGCGCCGCGGATTGATGACAATGACGGATCGGTGATCGGAGCGGATGTCTATTGGTGGGATCCATTATTTGTGGACCCGACGCTGGCTGATTTCACCCTGAAGGATTCATCCTTCGCCTACCATTTGGCCGGCGACACCTCCAAAGCCATTGGTGATCTGCGCTGGGCGACCAGCTCGAACGTGGCGATTTATCATACCCTGCAGGTTACCAGCAGTGCCCATGGTCAGATCCTGACCACACCGCCGCCCATGACCAAATTCTACCTGCCGGGTACCGTTGTGACCCTGACTGCTGACGCCGATACGCTCTACAAGTTCGGGTCATGGTCGGGGGATGTGACGGGCTCAGTGTCTCCAACCAGCCTGACCGTTGATGCTAACAAACAGGTGCATGCCGATTTCATCAAAGCCTTTTATAGCGTGGAGCTTAACGTCAATATGAGTGTCTGGGCGCAGGCCGGCAAATTCGTCGTCGGGCAGGACTCTGTGGATGTAGCAGGTACATTCAATGCCTGGGGTGGTCATACCTGGTTAAAAGACCTGGATGGTGACACGATTTACACAACCATCGTTGCCATTGACGAGAATTATCCGCAGTTCGAATGGAAATTCCGCATCAACGGTAGCTGGAATGATGCCACCTGCGAATTTCCGTACGGCGGAGCCAATCGCGTCTTTACGGCGCATCAGGACACTTCTCTCACCTTCTGGTACAACAATGACCTGCCACAGGTAGGTATCATTGCCGAACTGATTCCGGAACGGTACGAATTACGCCAGAATTACCCCAATCCGTTTAATCCAACCACAACGATCAAGTTTGGCTTGAAACAGGACGGGTATACGACGCTGATTATTTATAACCTTTTGGGTAAAGAAGTCGCCCGCCTGGTTGACCGGGAAATGCCGGCTGGCTATCACGAGGTGATATTTGCCGACGGCACCCTGCCATCCGGGGTGTACATCTTTAAATTGACATCCGGGAATTTCTCGGCGATTAAAAAGATGATGTTAATGAAATGAACTACTGACAGGGGTAGTCAGGTGGGTTTGCTCGCCTGACTACCTCTTTTGCTTTTCCGTATCTTTCTCCACCCGCGCTGACCCTCAACATGCTGCATCTGAGTCTGAAACAAATTTTTATTCTGGCAATCCTGATAACCCAACTCCAGGGCCGGAATTTCTTAGTTAACAGCGCTCTCGAAATTTCCAACCTACAGGGCGCCCTCCAGCCCGGAGATACCCTTACGATGCGCAGTGGACTTTGGCAAAACCAGAATATCACCCTGCATGGCAATGGAACCGCTTCGGCACAGATTTACCTGCGGGCCGCAGCTCCCGGCGCTGTCCGCCTTTTGGGTAACAGCCGATTGCATATCAGTGGCACCTGGATCGTCGTGGAAGGGCTTTTATTTCAGAATGGCGCCACGGCTTCCGGACAGGCGGTGGTCGAATTTCGCAGTAGCTGGGGCAAAGCCCAGTACTGCCGGCTGACCAATTCGGCGATAGTCAACTATAACCCGTCTGATATTAATATTGACTATAAATGGGTATCACTCTATGGCCGGTACAACCGCGTTGATCATTGTCGCTTCGAGAATAAAGCCCATAGTGGTACGACACTCGTAATCTGGTTGAATGACACCGGCGATCGCGAGAATTACCACCGCATTGATCATAATTATTTCGGCTATCGTCCACCGCTCGGATTCAACGGCGGAGAAACCATCCGGGTGGGAGATTCCGACAATTCGCTCTACAATTCCAATACGCTCATCGAGTACAACGTATTCGAACGATGCAACGGCGAGACCGAGATAATCTCGAGCAAATCCTGTGAGAATATCTATCGCTATAATACTTTTATCGAGTGCAAGGGTTGTCTGACCCTCCGCCATGGCAACCGCTGTACCGTTGCAGGCAATTTTTTCTTTGGCAATTCTGTCAGCGAGACCGGTGGCGTGCGCATCATTGGCGAGGATCATATCGTTGTTAACAACTACTTCCAGGATTTGAATGGGGATGGCTATTCCTCGGCCTTGTGTATCGTGAAAGGCGTCGAGAACTCTCCGCTCAATCGCTACTTCCAGGTTCAGCGGGCCCTGGTGGCGTTCAATACCTTTGTCAATTGTCGCAATACCTTTCTCTTAGGATATGGCACCAGCTCCGACCAAACCCTACCGCCGCGCGACTGCGGAATCGCCAATAACGCCGTCCAAACCAATTACACTGTGGTCAAAATCGGCGATGCTCAGGGAACACCGGTGAATTTTAGTTACGAGGGCAACCTGTTTTGGGGCAGTACTCTGGGCATTGACAATCCGGGCGGCATCAGCTGGCAGAATCCGCAGTTGACCCTGGCACCAGGTTCTATTTACCGACCGGGGCAAGGCAGTCCGGTGCTGAATGCGGCGGTGGGCAGCTATACTTTTATCACCACTGACATAGATGGACAGCCGCGCTCCGCTCCATATGACGTGGGTTGTGACGAACAGGGTGAGGACCCAATTATCAACTTCCCGCTTTCAGAAAAGGAGGTCGGTTGCGGCTGGTATCAACCTGGTCCCTACTTGATGCAGGTCGCGGCCGGCGAAAACAGCTTAGCACTGGCACTTAATTTAGTGGCAGAGGAAGATACGCTCGAATTGATCAGCGACGGCGGTATATATGAATTGAACAGTCCGGTGTCGGTCAATCGACGGGTGCAGATCCGTGCCGCAGCCACTTTAACCCAGAAACCGGTAATTCGACGAGCCTATACGACTAACGGCGCAAGTCAGGTCTTTGAGATGCAGGGAAAGGGTGATCTTATTCTGAAGGGAGTTCGGCTGGAAGGTTATTCTGCTCCCACCACAGTGGTCACCACGCTGATTGCAACGAGCGCCGTGGGGTTTGCCTCGAATTATCGTCTGCGCTGCGAAGACTGCGAATTCAGTCAGGTACGGGGCAATATTTTCCGCGCCTATCCGGGGACCTTAGCCGATACGCTACGCTTCAGCCGCTGCACATTTAACGGATGCGATTCTCACGCTCTGCGATTGGACGAGGAAGCACCTAACAGCGGTAAATTTAACGTTGGATACCTGGAAGTGAACAACTGCACCTTCTGGAACGTTGGCGGCGCGGCGCTTTCCATATTCGGCGGTGACGAAATTCCCTTTACCCCGGGCCCCTATATCAAGATCGAGCATTGTACTTTTGACGCCAGCGGGACAAAGGATGGCGTAATCTTGGACCTGGAGCAGGTCGATCTGGCGATGGTTGCCAATTCACTTTTCAGCAATACGCCGGCGGAAACGACTGCCGTGCGCCTGTACGGCTGGTCAAATATCGGATACTGTGCTTTTTACCGGACCGGGACGATCGGGCTGATCCGCGGAGCGACGGCGCACCATATCAGTGAGCATCTCGATCCGGAGTATCAGTCGCCCGCCACCGGTAATTTCACCCTGAGTGCGAACTCACCTGTGCGGCAATTGGGCAGTGACGGTTTAGCGCTTGGCGATTTACGCTGGGCCGCCAATCCAGTGAAAATAAACCCGACCACTCCTTACACATTACCCCATACGATTTTAATGGTGGGTAATTATCCGAATCCTTTTAACTCTGCGACGCGCCTGTATTATGCAATTGGAGCACAGGGTGTTGTCCAGCTGGAAATTTTCGATCTCGGAGGCAGAATGGTCGCCCGATTTCAGCCGTACCATGCGGCACCGGGTTACTACGTGATCGATTGGGAGGCCAGTCACCTTCCCGCGGGGGTGTACTTTTGCCGGCTGAATTTTGCGGATACCAGGCGCGTCTGGAAAATGGTGTTGCTAAAATGATGCGGCTATTATGGTTTGAAATACTATTAGTATGGGCTTCATTGGCCCAGCCGCGGTGGCAGTCGGCTATTGTCTATTATGGTGCGGACAGCCTTTTGCATTATGTCCGGGATGCCGCAGGCAATTGTATTCCTGACTTCAGCTATGCAGGTTACCGGGGGGGATTGGAGCAAATCCCCGAAATTCCGGTGGTCAGGCGGATTCAGCCGATAGCCGGAGATAATACGACCCATATCCAAAATGCCATTCAGGAAGTCGGCAATTTACCGCCGGATGCGAATGGTTGGCGGGGCGCCTTGCTTTTGGAGGCGGGACGCTACGAAGTCCGGGGTACAATTTATCTTAATTTTTCCGGTGTCGTCCTGCGGGGAGTCGGTGATGGCGAGGACACGTTAACGAGTACAATCCTATGGGGACGCGGCGACTCGCCCCATCAGCGCACGATCCTGGTGGCGGGCGGTGGCGGCACGACCAAATGGGCGGACAAGGTACAAGGCACCCAAACCAATATCACCAGTGATACCATTCTGGTCGGGGAACGCGCTTTCGACGTCGCCAATAGTGCGCCGTTCCGGGTCGGCGACAATATCATCATCTATCATCCCTGTACCGAAGCCTGGTTGCAGGCAATAGATTATGGCGGAACCCATACGGGGGAATCGGGCGCCGAACCGGACGATGTCCCCTGGGCGGTCGGTAGTCAACCACTGGTGTTCAATCGCTATATAACCGCGATAGATGGCAACCGCATAAGCATTGATGCTCCGCTTTTTAATACGTTGATCAAAACCCTGGCCCAGTCCTACATCTACAAATATGCGCGGGCCGGGCTGAAGACCAGGATCGGTGTCGAAAACCTACGTATCGACATCGAAACCTCGGGCGGAGAAGACGAAAATCATGCCTGGCAGGCTCTGGATCTGTTCCTTATCGAAGACGCCTGGGTTGCCAACTGCACTTTTCTCCATTTTGGTCAATCGGGCATCCGCTGTAATACTGCCTCGCGGATAACCGTCAGCAATTGCCGGGCGCTCGATCCGGTGAGCCTGATTGAGGGTGAGCGGCGCTACAATTTCAACATTTATACTGCCTCCCAACAGATCCTCTTTAAAGAATGTCATGCGACGAACGGACGTCATCATTACGTCTCAAATGGCACGACCTGGACTTCGGGCTGTGTCTTTTTGGATTGCACGTCAGCGGGCGCCTATACCAGTAGCGAAGGTCATCGGCGCTGGAGCATGGGCTTATTGTGGGATAATCATGTGGAGCAAGACGGCCCGCGGGCGGGTCTGAATCCCCGTCTCCTGGGTCTGTACAATCGTGGGTATTACGGCACCAGCCACGGCTGGGGCGTCGCCCATTCCGTCGCCTGGAATTGCGACGTCGCCAATGGCGATCTGATTGTGCAGAAACCACCCACCGCCCAGAATTACGCCATTGGCTGTTATGGAGCGCATATCACCGGGAATCAACCCTGGGCGCCTTTCGCGGAACCGGAAGGATACGTCGAAGGCAGTAATCGTGCATTAATCGAGCCACGCTCGCTGTACCTGGCGCAATTGGAAGAAAGACGCCGCCAGAACCTCACGGTTGTGGGCGCCAAGAGCACAATGCCCTCCGCCATCAGCGTCTGTTACAGTTATCCCAATCCTTTCAATAATGCGACCAACATCGTGATGGAGCTGGCGGGGCCGGCGGACGTCACGATTCAGATTTATGATTTTCGGGGACAAAGAGTGCGCCGTTTAACGTTACCCCATCGGCCAGCCGGTATGGTTCAAGCTCCCTGGGATGGAAGTGATGACGATGGACATCGCTTAGCAAGCGGTGTGTATCTGGGGGTCGTAACAGCCGGGACTCAGCGAATTCCAATAAAGCTATTGCTGTTAAAATAGATGCGTAATAATGGGCTGATTTTAAATTCATTGATCTTTACCGCCATTGTTAATGCCGGGATTTTATTCGCCCAACTGAAGCCGCCGATTGCCGTGGACTTGGCTAGCTATGAACGCGAACGGGTTTTAGAGGCCGCTGACCGTTATCTGCAGGAACAACCAGTGACCATCACGGCTGTTCCGTGCGATCGTTCAGCCGGCGGGCGCCATGATTATTATTCCGAGGCGGATTACTGGTGGCCCGATCCGCAAAATCCGGGTGGTCCGTATATTCAGCGCGACGGTCTCTCCAATCCCGATAATTTTACGGGCCATCGCCAGTTGGTTTGGCGACTGAGTCAGCAGGTGCCGGCCCTGACGGCGGCGTATTTAATAACCGGGAAGGAGCATTATGCCCGGAAGGCGATTGAGCACCTGCACGCCTGGTTCGTGGACAGTACCAGCCGGATGAATCCCCATTTGCTCTATGCTCAGGCGATCAAGGGGCGCGTTACCGGTCGCGGGATTGGAATTATTGATACCATTCATTTAGTTGAAGTTGCCCAGGCGGTTCTACTGCTCGCCGAACGCGACGCTTTACCGGATGATGATCTGCAGGCGATTAAGAACTGGTTTCAAACTTATCTGGACTGGTTGTTCACGCATGCCTATGGAATCGCGGAACGGGACAACGGTAATAACCACAGCACCTGCTGGGCATTGCAGGTGGCGGCTTATGGACGGCTGGTCAATGACCAACCCAAATTAAGTTATTGTCGCGATTTTTTCCGGACGGTGCTGATACCCAATCAGGTGGCGGTTGATGGCAGTATGCCCCGCGAGCTCAAACGCACCAAACCGTACTGCTATACTTTGTTCAATGCCGATGTCTTGGCGCTCGTCTGTCAGATTTTATCTACCCCGACCGAGAATCTCTGGCAATTTGCTACTCCGGACGGTCGCGGCATGGCCAGGGTGATCGAATTCATCTTGCCTTTTATTCGCGATAAAACTACCTGGCCTTTTCCGCCCGATGTCATGTATTTTGAGTTCTGGCCGGTACGCCATCCGGTGCTTTTATTAGGCGGGCTCGCCTATCAAAAACCGGAATATATTGCGTTGTGGAAAACCTTACCTGCCGATCCGCAGGCAGCCGAAGTCATTCGCAACTTCCCGATCCGCCAACCATTGTTGTGGATAAATTAAAGAACGGAGTTCAAAGATGCGTAGTCCCATTGTCCGATTCATTGTCCTGTGTCTGTTAATCGCCAGCGGGCGTCCACCTCACGTCATTTTGGCCCAGAATCGCCAGTTGACTATCGTAAATCCCGGTGATTTCTTTTATCAGGATGCGCTTGTAGAAATTGATCTGGCTAAACTCGCTCTGCATAAACAGAGCAATGCGACATTCGTGGTCAGTATTGATGGGCGAGAAATTCCCGCCCAAAGACGAGGTGATAAACTGTTCGTTTGCCTGGATTTAAAGCCAGCGGCCCGCCAATTGATCACGGTGCAGATCAGGTCTGCCGCGACGGCCTCTTCGGTTTATCCCGCCCGGGTGCATGCCGAGTTGTCTCCCAAGCGGGGCGGCCAGTTTGTCGCCGGGAAATACGTTGGCGGTCAATTCGAATCGGTGACTCACGAAAGGGTACCCGCCGAACACATTGATCATGATAATTACTATCGCTATGAAGGTCCAGGCTGGGAATCGGAGAAAGTCGGCTATCGCTTCTACTTAGATTGGCGCAACCGGCTTGACATTTTTGGTAAAAAAGTTCCGCGAATAGTTTTACCGGAGGTCGGACTGGACGGCTTTGATTCTTACCATAGTATGGCTGACTGGGGCATGGACATTTTTAAAGTGGGCGAGTCAGTGGGGATTGGTTCCATTGCACTATTGCAAAACGCTAAACTGCATTTTGTGTCCAAAGTGGACAGCCTCACCTGCCGAATCCTTGCCGATGGTCCGGTGGTGGCGCAAATCGGGACTAGCTACTCTGGCTGGCAGGTTGCCGACCAGAAACTGCACCTGGAATCGCTCCTGTCCATCTCTGCCGGCAGTCGTTTGACCCGGCATGAAATCAGTATAACCGGCAAGGCTGACAGTATCGCCACTGGATTAGCCAAAACGGCGGGGTGTCAGTTCCTGACCGATGGAGCCGGCCCGACCAGCGCCTGGCACTATATCGCCCTGTGGGGACCGCAAAGTTTGGCCGGAGATAATTTAGGTACCGCTCTCTTTTACCGGCAAGCGCATTTGTTGGCACTGCGGGAGGATGAGCTCAATCAGCTGGTGCTCCTGCGTCCGGATAAGGGACGCCTTGATTATTACTTTGCCGCCGCTTGGGAGCAGGAACCGGAGGGCATCAAAAATCCGGAGGATTTTAAAAAATATTTGGAACAGGTGCGAGCTGAATTGAATCACCCTCCGGTCGTTAAATATCGTTGACCATAAATTGATGAAACGCAATTTCCTTCTTCTTCTGAACTGGATAGTATTAACGTTATCGGTTCGGGGTGCTATTCCTGAGCCACTCCTTCCGGATATAGTCCGACAGGTACGCCAACAGGTCGAAATTTACGGAACACGTTTTCCTGAATATACCGTCGAGGGTAAATGGCTACTGCGGGATCAGCCCAACTGGCTTTCCGGTTTTTTGGGGGGAGAGTTGTGGCTTCTGTATGAAATGACCCGGGCGGCGGATCTCAAAGACCTCGCCCTGCGGCAGGCAGACCGCCTACTGGCTTACGCCGGTCTCGATAATACCCACGATATGGGATTTATTTTCCTGCCGACCTGCGTGAAAGCCTGGCAAATGACCGGTGATCCGAAATACCGCGCCGCGGCACTGCGAGCGGCGGAAATGCTGGCCAGACGTTTTCAGCAGAAGGGGCGTTTCATTCGCGCCTGGGGACGGCTGGGAACCAGTGACCGGGCGGGTTGGATGATCATTGACACGATGATGAATTTGGAATTGCTGTTCTGGGCGGCGCGAGCGACCAACGATATTCGGTTTTACGACATTGCCTATGCGCACGCGCTGACCACCCTGCGCCAGGCGGTGCGTCCGGATGGTTCGACCTATCACGTTGTCGAGTTCGATACGCTGAGTGGCAATCCACTCCGCAAATTCACCCATCAGGGAGCCGGTGACGAATCCACCTGGGCGCGTGGGCAAGCCTGGGGCGTTTATGGTTTTACCCAGGCCTATCTGGCGACCGGCGATGAACGTTTTTTAAAGGTTGCCGAACATCTGGCGGATTTTTTTCTGGCGCATTTGCCTGCTGATCAAATCCCGCCTTACGACTTGACCGACAGCACCGCCCTTACCGCCCGGGATGCCTCAGCGGCGGCAATTTTGGTATGTGGCCTGGAAATGCTAGCCGAAGCAGAACCGCATGAATTGTCTGCCCGCAGGTACCAGCAGGCAGCCGATAGCATACTGGACCAATTAATTGCGACCTGTCTTTTTAATACTTCACAGCGCCCGGCGGAGCAGGGCTTGCTCTTGCACACGGTCTATCATTTTCATAAGAAATGGGGAATAGACGCATCATTTCCGGCAGGTGACTATTATTTGGTAGAAGCCTTATACCGCCGCTACCAGGCGCAGAGGCGGCAGAATTTAATTCAGGGCACGTTACCCCGTCAGCAGATCAACCTAAATCGCGATTGGTATTATTCGGCCACCAACGTCGCCGAGATAAACGACCTTTCCTTAGTCCAATCAGATTGGCAGAAGGTGCAATTGCCGCATACCTGGAACGCGTTTGATGCTGTGGATAATGTCCCGGGTTACCGCCGCGATGCGGGCTGGTACAAGAAGCAATTATTCATTCCCAGCTCAGCGACAGGTCAACGCCTCTTGCTCTGCTTTGAGGGTGTGAACCTGGTAAGCGAAGTTTATGTGAATGGCGGTCCGGTCGGCGGCCATAGCGGGGGTTACATCGGTTTCGAGATAGATATTACTCCCACAATCCGCTATGACGGCTGGAATGAGGTTTTGGTCCGGGTGGACAATGCCATTAATCCGGAGCTTATCCCGTCACAGAAGGCGGATTTTATTATTTACGGCGGCATCACCCGGGACGTCTGGCTGAAAGTTCTTCCACCGACTTTTCTGCAGCGCTTGCTGGTGACAACTCCCGCGGTGAGCGCTGAAAAAGCGCAGACTGAAGTGCGCGTGAATATCAGAAACGAAGCGCTTCGGTCACGTTCATTGACTTTGGAGATTTTAGTCAGAGATCTTAAAGGAAAGGTCGTCTCCCGCGCCGCGCGGAACATCCCTGTCTCGGTATCCGAAACGACGACCACGGTGAGTTTACCGGTAGTGGCGAAGCCGCGGCTCTGGTCGCCGGCTGATCCGGTTTTATACACTGCCGTAGCCATTCTCAAGGACAAGGAAACAGTCATAGACTCACTCGCGGAACGGTTTGGATACCGGTGGTTCGAGTTCAAACCTCACGGCCCGTTTTATCTTAATGGTGCGCGGCTCCTGTTGCGCGGCACCCATCGGCACGAGGATTGGGCGGGCTTGGGCAATGCTCTGCCGGACAGTCTGCACCGTCGCGATTTGCAGATGATCAAGGCCATGGGCGCCAATTTCGTGCGCCTGGCCCATTACCCGCAGGATCCGGCCGTCTATCAGGCATGTGACGAACTCGGGCTGTTAGTCTGGGACGAATTACCCTGGTGTCGCGGTGGCTTGGGCAATGCGCAATGGAAACGGAACACTCGTCGCGCGCTCAGCGAAATGATTACCCAGAATTTCAATCATCCGAGCATCATTATCTGGTCACTGGGTAACGAACAGGATTGGTTGCCGGACTTTCCTGATGGCGATAATGCCGATTCCATGCGGGCGTTTCTGACCGAACTGAATCAGCTCGCCCATCAGCAGGACCCGCGGCGTCTGACTGCAGTGCGTAAATTTTATGGCAACGAAGACATCGTGGATGTTTTTTCGCCTTCCATCTGGAGCGGCTGGTATTCCGGTGTTTATCAAAACTATGGGGCAGTCATTGAGGAAGCCCGTCAGAAATATCGTGGCTTCGTCCACATGGAGTACGGTGGTGACAGCCACGTTGGCCGCCATACCGAGAATCCGATTTCAGGCAGTGGGATTGCCACAATGCCCGGCGATGCGGAAAGCACGACCCAGATCAAAATAAAAAATATTGCCCAATCAGGCGACTGGAGCGAATCGTATATCGTGGATCTTTTTGACTGGTATTTGCATCTTTCCGAGAATAGTGACTGGTTGAGTGGAAACGCGCAATGGGCTTTCAAGGATTTTCCGACCCCACTGCGCCCGGAGAACCCGATTCCGTATATCAATCAAAAAGGATTGCTCGACCGCGCCGGTAATCCCAAGGACGCTTACTACGTTTTTAAAAGTTACTGGACAACCTCACCGGCTTTCTGTTACATAGAGTCGCCGACCTGGACGGAAAGACGCGCCAAACCGGACGAAACCTGCGCGGTTAGTGTTTTTAGCAATTGTCAGGCTGTTGAATTGCTGGTCAATGGACAGACTCTTGGCGTACGCCAGCGCGACACGCAAAAATTTCCTGTCTGCGGATTGCAGTGGGATGTCAGGTTTCAACCTGGAGAAAATTTGATCATAGCGGTCGGCCAAACGGCCGGTGGGACTTCCTGCTCCGACACCCTGACGATCAATTTCTCTACTGAAAAATCCGGGGCGCCGGAAGCTATCCGACTGTCAGCTCAGCGCCAGCCCGGCGGGAACTATCTGGTTGAGGCGCTCGTCGTGGATGGCAAGGGACGGCGTTGCCTGGACTACAATCGCCGCATCTATTTTGCCTTGAATGGCGCCGGTCGTTTGCGCGCCGATTACGGAACTCCGACCGGCAGTACCGTCATCGAAGCCGCCAATGGCCGGGCGGCAATCGAATATCTGCCCGTGCCGGGAGAAACCGGTATTATCGAAGCCCGCAACCAGGATTTCAAGGGCAGTTACCTGAAAATCAACATATTTGGAGAGTAACCATGGAAATTCGCTATTTACCCGATCCACAACGTTTTGCCCGCATGACGACCAAGGAACTCCGCGCGGCCTTCTTGGTCGGTCACCTGTTCGAACCAGATCAGGTGCATATGCTTTACTCCAATCCGGACCGTGCGGTGTTGGGTGCGGGCATACCCGGCAAGGAAACATTGACTCTGAAGGTCGATCGCGCCATAGCCAGTGACTTTTTCCTTCAGCGGAGAGAAATGGGGATAGTCAATTTGGGCGCCGCCGGTCGGATCAGCATCGATGGCCAGAGCTATGACCTGGCGCGACTGGATATGCTGTATGTCGGTCGGGGGGCCCGCGCCGTCGTCCTGCAGAGTATTGACCCGTCCAATCCGGCGGAATTTTACTGGCAAAGCTATCCGGCGCATCGTGAATGTCCGACGACGCTGATGCCTGCCAGCGCCGCCCGCCAAGTACCCTTAGGCGATCCAGAGCACGCCAATCGCCGTACAATTTTCCAGTATATTCGCCCGGGTCTTGTGGATTCTTGTCAGTTGGTCATGGGAGTGACGATTTTGGAGCCGGGCAGTGTTTGGAATACCCTGCCGGCACATACCCACGAGCGTCGTTCCGAAATCTATCTGTACTTTGGACTGCCGGATGACGGGCGGGTCTTTCACCTGCTGGGCTCTGCCGCAGAAAGTCGGCACCTTGTGGTAAAAAATAAGGAAGCGGTCCTTTCACCGAGCTGGTCCATGCACGCCGGCGGCGGCTCGACGAGTTACAGCTTTGTCTGGGGCATGGGTGGCGAGAACCAGGAATTTGACGATATGGATTTTATTCCGCTTTCAAAAATGAACTGATTGCGATGATGCGACCCGGATTACTTGCCTTTGCGCTTATACTGACCTTCGCCACCATGGAAAACGCGCGGGCCGGAAATACGGCATCCGCGAATTCCCTGCTGTTTTTGAGCAGGGACGATTTGGCGCAATTGAAAATGAATCTAAAGGCGCCAGATCCCGATGTCGCCAAGTATGCCAGCGTGCTGAGAAAAGCGGCTAAGAGCGCGCTAAAAAAGGGGCCGTGGAGTGTCACCGACCAACGGGCACCTTTGCCGGAAGCGGAAGTCAATGATTTTTACAGCGAAAGCCCCTACTGGTGGCCTGACCCGCAACATCCCATGGGTTCTTATATCCGTAAGGATGGTGTGCGCAATCCCCGCCGCTTCACAGCCCATAAGGAAGCGCTGGTCGCTTTCACTCAGGCGACGTTTGTCCTGAGCGCCGCGGCTTATTTATTCGATGATGACCGCTACGCGGAACGGGCTAAACACCTGATCGAGATCTGGTTTCTCAATCCGCGAACCCGGATGAATCCACACGCCCGTTTCGCCCAGGTAATACCGCAAAGTACCCAGAAACGCGGAGTGGGCATTATCGATACCCGCCACCTGATTTATGTCATCGAATCCATAGAACTGCTCAGGTTAGCAAATTCCTGGTCGGACGAGCGGGATGCCGCCGTGCGTACCTGGTTCAAGGAGTACCTGAATTGGCTCCTCACCAGCGAATACGGTCGGGATGAACGTACCCGCGGGAACAACCATTCCAGCTGGTACGCTTTACAGGTCGCGGCTTATGGTGCATATGTGGGTGACGCGCAAGTAGTCAGGGAAACCTGCCAGTACGGGCGTGATTTGCTGATCGCACGGCAGATTGCCCGCGATGGCCGTCAGCCCTTTGAGCTGGAGCGCACCCGGGCGCTGGACTATAGCCTGTTCAATTTGGATGCCCTGGCACTGTTGGCGCGCCTCGCGGAGCGCGAAAACGAGGATCTTTGGCACTGGCAGAACCAGTCCGGCCAAACGATGATCGGCGCTATTGATTACATAGTCCCTTATTTCGACAATCCTCGTCGCTGGCCATATGCCCAGCTCACGACTTTTCAGCGTCAACCGCGGATTTTTCTATATCTGGCCGGGGAAGCCCTTAAGCGTCCCGATTTGACCGAGCGCTTTGTAAAGGCCGGCCCGGAAAACTACATCGAAGAACCGCTGATTTTTCTGGCCGGAATGTTGACCGTGTCCCGGAATCAGCGATAGTAAAAAAGTGAATTACAGGAATTAATGAAGGAGAAAACTAAAAGTGGAATGCACTGATTTCCCATTTGCACCATCGGCGTTTAAAGATAAAACCGTTGTTATCACCGGTGGGGCGGGCGTCCTGGCGCAGACAATGGTGGAGGCATTATCCGCCTGGGGCTGTAAAGTCGCCATTTTGGACGTCAATGCCAGGCAGGGTGAGGAATTCTGTCGACGCTTGGCGGCTCCGCCCGCGCGGATGCGTTTCTGGCCGACGGATATTCTGCAGAAAGGTCAACTGGAAAAAGTCGCGGCGGAAGTCATTCAGGTTTTTGGCCGAGTGGATATTTTAATCAACGCGGCGGGCGGGAATCGTCCCGATGCGACCGTTTCCGCGGATAAGTCTTTCTTTGATTTGCCGGCGGAAGCTCTACGTTTTGTCTTTGATCTGAATTGCTTGGGGACGATTTTAGCCTGCCAGGTTTTCGGGCGGCAAATGGCGCAACAGAAATCCGGGGTGATCGTAAATATTGCCTCGATGAGTGCTTTTAAACCGCTGACCCGCATTCCGGCCTATTCCGCCGCCAAAGCCGCGGTCAGCAATTTCACGCAATGGTTAGCCGTGGCGATGGCACAGGACTACGCTCCGCAGATCAGAGTCAATGCCCTCGCACCGGGATTTTTCCTGACCGACCAGAACCGCTTTTTATTATTGGATAAAGACACCGGCGCGTTGACGCCGCGCGGTCAGCAGATTCTGGCGCATACGCCGATGAAACGCTTCGGTCAGCCCACCGATCTGCTGGGAACGCTGGGCTGGCTCATTTCGGATGCGGCGGAGTTTGTCACCGGGATCGTAGTGCCGGTGGACGGCGGCTATGCGGCCTTTGGTGGTGTATAACAGCTTAAAACAAGGATAAAAATCAAGATGAAGTACGACATTGGCTTGGTGGGACTGGCGGTGATGGGCGAAAACCTGGTGCTGAACATGGAACGCAATGGTTTTCGTGTCGCCGTTTTTAACCGGACAGTCAGCAAGGTGGATGATTTTATCAGCGGTCGCGCCCGGGGCAAAGCAATCAAAGGTTGCCATAGCCTTGACGAACTGATCAGGAGCCTGGCGCAACCCCGTAAGGTCATGCTGATGGTCAAGGCAGGCAAAGCGGTGGATGATTTCATTGAATTGCTGATCCCTTATTTAGAAAAAGGAGACATCATCATCGATGGGGGCAACAGCTATTTCCCGGATTCCATTCGGCGCACCAAATACCTCGAAGAACGGGGTTTGCTCTTTATCGGCGCAGGTGTTTCCGGTGGCGAAGAAGGCGCGCTGAACGGCCCTTCGATCATGCCGGGTGGTTCACCGGCGGCCTGGGAGCGGGTCAAGCCCATTTTCCAGAAGATTGCCGCACAGGCACCGGATGGCTCACCCTGTTGTGAATGGGTCGGTAGTGACGGCGCCGGCCACTTTGTCAAAATGGTGCATAACGGTATTGAATACGGCGATATGCAGATGATCAGCGAAGCCTACTGGATTTTGCAGCAAGGTCTGGGACTCACGACGAACCAGCTGCAGACGATTTTTCAGGAATGGAATAAGGGCGAGCTCGATAGCTACCTGATTCAGATCACGGCCGAGATCATGGGCAAAGCCGATGAATTGACGGGTCAGCCGCTCCTGGATATGATTCTCGATGCTGCCGGCCAGAAAGGCACCGGGCGGTGGACCAGCCAGGAAGCTTTGAATTTGGGGGTGCCGGCTCCAACCGTTGTCGAGGCGGTCATGGCACGGGCGATGAGTGCCGTCAAGGCCGAACGCCTCGTCGCCGCGACGCAGATACAAGGGCCGGCAGGCCGGCGCTGTGACGATCCTGCCAGTATGATCGAAAAGGTGCGCCGGGCACTTTACGCCTCGAAAATTTGTTCCTATGCGCAAGGCTTTCAACTCCTGCGCACGGCCGCCCGTGAGTATCACTGGGATTTGCATTTCGGGCAGCTCGCCCTGCTGTGGCGCAACGGTTGTATCATTCGGGCGCATTTTTTAGATAAGATAAAGACGGCCTTCGATAAAAAGCCAGACCTCGCCAACCTGCTATTGGACGACTATTTTAAAAGTGTGGTGGAATCCAACCAGACCGCCTGGCGCGAGGTCGTTGCCTTTGCCGTCACCAACGGCCTGCCGGTTCCGGCCTTTAGCAGTGCGCTGGCGTATTTCGATGGGTACCGCAGTGCTCGGTTGCCCGCCAATCTTCTGCAGGCACTGCGCGATTACTTCGGGGCCCATACCTACGAGCGCGTTGACCGCCCGCGCGGCGTGTTTTTCCATACCGACTGGACCGGGCACGGTGGCAAAACCGCCTCGACAACCTATAATGTCTGAGCCAAGATGTTGATCGGCTCCGGCTCACCAGAGACGAAATTATCTGCCCAGGCGGTTTATCAATACTGCGCTGCGGCGTTCAGTCAGATTAACCTGGCGGGGAAAAAAGTACTGGCGGTCATTCCCGACCAGACGCGCACTGCGCCGATTGATTTGCTGTTTCGGACTGTCTGCCAGCTGCTGAATGAGCAGGTAGCCCAGCTGGATTTCATGATCGCTTTGGGCACCCATCCGCCCATGGCTCAAGCCGCGATTTACGAGCGCGTCGGCCTTACCGCCACTGAGCATCGGCAGAAATTCTCGCGCGTGCGATTCTTCAATCATGACTGGCACAATCCGCAGGAGTTGGCGGAAATCGGCACTATTTCCGATTCTGAAATGGCGCATCTTTCGCAGGGCTTGCTGAATGAAAAAGTGACCATCACGCTGAACAAAAAGGTTCTGGAGTATGATCTGCTGCTGCTCATCGGGCCGACCTACCCTCACGAAGTAGTCGGTTTTTCGGGCGGGAACAAGTACCTGTTTCCGGGAATCGCCGGGCAGGCGATCATTGACGTTTTCCACTGGCTGGGGGCGTTGATAACAAACCGGGCGATTATCGGAAAAAAAGAAACCGCTGTACGTCAGGTGATTGACCGGGCGGCGGCGATGGTGCCGGTAGCGCGCCTGGGCATTAATCTGGTTGTCAAAGGCCCGGATTTGATGGGTTTGTATATCGGAGAACCGGAAACGGCCTGGCGTGCGGCGGCTGATCTTTCCGCGCGGGTTCATGTAGTATACACCGAACGTACCTATCCGACAGTTCTATCCTGCGCGCCGGCGATGTACACCGATTTATGGACGGGTGGTAAGTGCATGTATAAACTCGAACCGGTCGTAGCGGATGGTGGCGAACTGATCATCTTTGCGCCCCATATTCGGGAAGTCTCAGTCACGCACGGAACAATGCTGACCCAGATCGGATACCATGTCCGTGATTATTTCCTCCGGCAATGGGATAAATTCAGTCACTTTCCCGGTGGTGTCTTGGCCCATTCGACGCATGTCAAAGGCGCAGGCAGTTTTGCGAATGGAATAGAACGTCCGCGCATCCGGGTGACGTTGGCGACGGGCATTCCGCGAGAAATCTGCCAGCAGATCAATTTAGGTTATCGCGATCCGCAGAGTATCACTATCGAGGAATGGCGCCGTCGGCCGGATACGCTTGTCGTTGCCAAAGCCGGCGAAATTCTCTACAAACCCAGTTTTGAAATTGATCAATAAAATCAGTGAGGTGCAAAATGAGTGAATTGAAAATACGCCCGGATCAGTGTGCACTGGATTTCCTGGCACTCGGCGCACTGGTCCATCGCCTGGATCCGGGAGTCGTGCCCTTTCGCAAGGCCACGTCGGTCGCGATCCATATTTCCGGAGGTGAATACAACGTCGCCGCCGGGCTGGCGGATTGTTTCGGTTTGCAGACCGGAATCGCCACGGCGATGGTCAAGTATGGCATTGGCGAGATGGTTCAGGAAAGAGTACGGGCAATGGGCGTGCGCCCTTATTACAAATGGTTCGAACACGATGGTGTGCGCGGCCCGAATATCGCCACGGTTTACAGCGATCGGGGTTATGGCGTCCGCCCGCCGGTGGTATTTTATAACCGCGCGAATGAGGCCGGCGCTCTGCTGAAACCCGGCGATTTTGACTGGGCGGCGATTTTTAAAAAAGGCGTGCGCTGGTTCCATTCGGGGGGCATCTTCGCGGCTTTATCCGACACCACTTCGGAGCTGATTATCGAGGCGCTGGAAGTGGCTAAGGCGCAGGGTGCCGTGACCTCGTTCGATCTGAATTACCGGGCGAAGTTATGGGCGTCACGCGGCGGGCTGGCCACCGCCCAGAAAGTCCTTAATCGCATCGTTGAAAAAGTCGATGTTTTGATTGGCAATGAAGAAGACCTGCAATTGGGACTGGGCATATCAGGCCCGGAAGTGACCGCCAAGTCCAAACTTGATCCGGCGGTTTTCTTTAATATTATCGGTAATGTGACCCGGAAACATCGCCAGGTCTGCGCCGTTGCTACGACGCTCCGGGAAGTCAAATCCAGCAATCGCCACGGCTGGAGCGGCGTACTCTGGTACGACGGGCAGGAATATGTCAGCCCGACCGCCGAACTGGACGTGTTGGATCGCATTGGCGGCGGCGATGGTTTTGCGGCCGGTCTGATTTACGGGCTGTTGGCGGGTAAAAAACCCGAGGAAGCCCTGCGGTTAGGCTGGGCGCACGGTGCGCTTTTAACGACTTTTCCCGGCGATGTAACGATGGCGAAATTGGCGGAAGTCGAGGCCTTCGCTAAAGGCGGTTCGGCCCGCGTACAACGCTGAGTAATAAACCTAAACCTTTCAAAATTCGGTACCATTCATGCAAGACATTCAAGACCAATTGCGCAATCTGCAACCCGCTCATGAGTTTCTGGTGGCGATTGATTCCGACGGTTGCGCCTTCGACACCATGGAAGTAAAACACAAGGAGTGTTTCATTCCCAATATCATCAATCACTGGGGACTCCAGCCGATTGCCAAATATGCGCGGGCGGCCGCGGAATTCGTCAACCTCTACTCCCAATGGCGCGGCATTAACCGCTTCCCGGCTTTGACGATGACCTTCGATCTGCTGAGTGCCTGGCCGGAAGTTCAGCGGCGGCATTTTCAAGTACCGGAAGTGGGCTCTCTGCGGGACTGGATCAAACGCGAGACCAAGCTGGGGAATCCCGCTCTGCAAGCCGAAATTGCCCGCACCGGCGACGCGATCTTAAAAAAGGCGCTAAACTGGAGCGAGGCGGTCAATAAGGCAATTGCGGAAATGGTGCACGACGTGCCGCCCTTTCCGTTTGTACGAGAGTCTCTCGCAGCAGTTTATCCCTGGGCGGATATTTTAGTCTGCTCGGCCACACCCTCGGCGGCACTTGAACGCGAGTGGGAAGAGCACGCTATCGCCCGTTTTACCGTGGCAATTGCCGGTCAGGAACACGGTTCCAAGCGTGAACAATTAGCGCTGGTCAAGGATAAATATCCGCCCGGCAAGGTCCTGATGATCGGGGATGCCCTGGGCGATATGCAGGCGGCGCATTCCAATGGCCTGCTGTTTTATCCGGTCAATCCGGGTCAGGAGGAGGAATCGTGGGCTGAATTTTTTCAGCAATATGCCGAGCTTTTCCGGAGTGGGGCCTATTCGCGAAAGATCGAACAGGAATTGATAACAAAATTTGAAAAATTTCTGCCGGCTACCCCTCCCTGGCAGAAAATAAAGTAACGGTACCAACAGAATCAGGAGATCGGGATGCAATTGAGTAATTATTCGATCGGGATCGGCGACCGCTTTGGTCATCAGGGAGTAGCGCAATTGGCGGCTTTACAGAAAGCGGCGGCGCGCGGAGTGACAATTACACCAGTCTGGAACAAATCCCACAGAGAGCACCAAATCATCGGGAGTTCACCGACCCAAACGCGGCATTCTGCCGATGCCGCAGTAAAAATGTCCGGGTGGCGGGGCGATTATTTCGTTGATGCTGACCATATCGGATTGCAAACTGTCGCAGGTTTCGTAACCGCCTGCGATTATTTTACGCTGGACGTAGCCGACGAAATCGGGCGAGTAGTGGCAGAAGAGCAGGCGGAGGAATTCATCCGTTTCTGCGAACACAATCTGCGACCAGCCCATTTCGCTCCGGACATAGCGGCAAGTGATTTAATTCCGGGGCGTATTCGAAAGGCAACCCGTCAATATCTCGGCGCAGTGCTGAAAGCCGCAGAGATTTATCATTTTGTGCAAAACAGTCGGCAGGAGCCCTTTGTCCTCGAGCTGTCTCTCGATGAGACCCACTCTCCCCAGCAACCGTGTGAATTATTGTTGGTGCTGGCCATGGTCGCTTGGCAAAAACTGCCGCTCGATACCTTGGCGCCGAAGTTCTGCGGACGCTTCAACAAGGGAGTGGATTACCGGGGTGATATCGAGCAGTTTGCCCGGGAATTCGAACAGGATATACGGGTGATCAGGCTCGCCATTCGGGAGTTCGGCCTAAAGCCCAACCTGAAACTGAGTGTCCATTCCGGCAGTGATAAATTTGCACTCTATCCCGTAATGCGCACTGTTATTCAACGCCACGCGGTTGGCCTGCATCTGAAGACTGCCGGCACGACCTGGTTGGAGGAACTGCATGGATTGGCCGTCGCGGGAGGTGCCGGTCTGCGGCTCTGTCAGATGATTTATGAACAGTCCTATCAACGCTTCGGAGAACTGACCGCGCCCTATGCGGCTGTCTTGGATATTGATCCCGATTTATTACCTCGTCCGGAAGAGGTCAAGCGTTGGAATGCCGGCGAATTTATTGCGGCGCTACATCATGATCCAGCCCAGCCGCAGTTCAATCCGCACCTGCGACAGCTTTTACATGTGGGCTACAAAGTCGCCGCGGAGCTCGGCGCGACTTTTTTGGATGCGCTGAAGTTTTACGCCGAACCGATCGCCGAACGGGTCAGCAGTAATCTTTTTAATCACCTTGAGATGTTATATCTTTAGTAAAATTTTTGGAGGTATGCTATGCGAAATTTATTGATATTGGGTATCGTTACAGTACTGCTCAGCGGGGGAGCATATGCCCAGAATTTTGTACCAGTAATACCGGGAGAGGGCACTCTCTCGCAAGCTATCGCGGATGCCCAGGACGGCGACGTTTTACTATTAGTACCTGACGCGGAGTACACCGAGACCGCGGCTTCAAAATTGGGCACGCTGGTTAATAAAAGTCTGACGCTCACCGTGGACGGTGAAGGCCGGGCGATTGTACGCATGTTGCGGGATTTGGAACCTGACACCGCCGGCGTCTTCTTCCGACTAGGAGACCAGGCGTCATTGACCCTTAATGGGCTGGAGCTCGACGGCAATGCCAAGTTCAAATATTTAGTCTCGTACTATATGCCGGTAACCGGGGTACCCACCTTGGTTAAGAAAATTCAGATCGAGAACTGTTTGGTCCACGATTTGTCAAATAACATCCTGCACGGAATGGATTCCAAATTTGCCAGCTATTTGGTCGTGGATACGACGATCATCAATAACACCATCACCCAGCGCACCGGTACCATTGTGCATTACAAATATTGCGGAGCGAATTATATAGCACTGACCAATTCCACGTTCGCCATGGTGACTTCTTACGGGATTCGTATTTCCGGAGCCGGTTCGGCGGGCACGCTGTTACCTGCCAATACCCCCACGGTGGTCATTGATCATACCAACTGGTACAATATCGGGACCACCGATCCGCGGGAAATTCTGCTGGGCGATGCGCCGCCTCTGCTAAACCCCTGGACGGTGACCAACTCGATTTTTATCAAGCAAGTGGCAACCGGTAACTCAAAGACTTTTATTAATATTAAGGATAACTCAAACTCGGGTGATTCCAACAAGGGGACGATCACCAACATCTGTTTCTGGAATATTGATAAAATAGCCTTTTACAGCCATACCGTGCACGACACGATCCGGATGGATCCCCAATTTGCCGATGCAGACAATTATGACTTTACCCTACCGGCCGGCTCACCACTCCTGACCTTCGGTACCGACGGCAAGCCGATCGGTGATCCGCGCTGGGGAACAAACTATGTGAATACTCATCCTGACCAAGGAGAACAACCTTTCGCGTTCGCCTTACATCCCAATTACCCCAATCCATTCAACCCACGCACGACGTTGGTGTTCAGTTTGCCTCAGGCGGGCTGGACTACGTTAAAGGTTTATGATGTGCAGGGTCGGGAAAGGAGCGCACTGGTCAATGCCTTTTTGCCGGGCGGATTGCATCGCTTGGCTTTTGACGGGAGCCACTTGCCTTCCGGGGTGTATTTCTGTCAGCTCAAAGCCCTGAATCAGACCCAGATCCGCAAAATATTACTAATGAAATAAGCCCGGGTTGCTAACCTTTATATAGGGAATGGAGTATAGTGTTTGCTTAATCTAAAAATGTTTTGGCAGTCCAGTCCGGTATATATCTGCATGCTTTTGATAATCAATGGAAGTACAATCTCGTACGGGGAAAAATTGCCGGCTTTTCCCGGAGCCGAAGGCAGCGGCCGCTTTACCGTCGGCGGACGCGGTGGTGCGGTTTATGAAGTCACCAATCTGAACAACGGCGGCGCCGGTTCCCTGGTCGATGCGGTCAGCCAGTCCAATCGCACGGTGGTTTTTCGAGTGTCGGGGACGATCGTCCTGGGCAGTGTAATCCTCAAGCCCAAATCCAATATCACCATTGCCGGTCAGACCGCCCCCGGCGACGGCATCTGTATCAAGGGGCGTATTCAGATCAACAACAATAACATCATCATCCGTTATCTGCGGGTACGGGTGGATGCCGGAGCGGCCAATTCATCCGGTGATGCCATCGACATCGCGAGCGGGAAAAATATCATCATTGACCATGTCAGTGCTTCGTATGCCCGGGATGAGACCATTTCCTGTCAGGAGACTTCCGACAGCGTCACGGTGCAGTGGTGTCTGATGAGCGAGGCGCTGACATACGAAGCGCATAGCTACGGCTCGCTGATCCGGGGTGATAAAGGCGACCAGAAAACATATCACCATAATTTATATGCGCATTGCAATGGCCGATTGCCGCGCCCCGGCAATTATACCATGGCGGCTTATGATACGCTCGGGCTCTTTTTCGATTTTCGGAATAATGTAATCTACAACTGGAAAGGTTCAACACCCGGCTCCAATCTCGATACCGGTTCGGTCAGTCGCTATAATTTTATCGGCAATGTCTATATTCCGGGACCGGAATCGAACAGCGGCATTGCTTTTAAGGAAGAGGCTTATCGCTCCTTCGCCTGGTGGGCGAACAACATGTACAATGATATCGTGCCGGTGAATCAGTGGAGTTTGGTATATTTCGGCAATAAATTTTATACTCCAATCAGTCGGCTGGCTGAGTATCAGGCACGCACCGGAGAAATTGCCATGGAACCGGTCACGACGACCGCACCGGAACAGGCTTATGTCGATGTACTGGCCGCCGCCGGTTGCAGCTATCCCTGTCGGGACACCATTGATCGCCGCATTGTGCGGGATGTGATCAATAAAACCGGGCATTCGATTGCCAACACCAGCAATCAGCCCGAGGGCGGCTGGCCGCTTCTGGAGAGTCTGCCAGCGCCGGTTGATTCCGACCACGACGGTATGCCCGATGACTGGGAACTGGCGCGGCAGCTCAATCCTGCCGATCCCGCCGATCGCAACTTAGTTGCCGCCAATGGCTATACTCAGCTGGAAAACTATATCAACGGTCTGGTTGAACAGCAACCAGGTCGAGTAGTTCCGAGTCCGGTCGCGCTCAGTACCTGGCGCCTGTGGCGGAACTATCCCAATCCGTTCAATGCCGCGACCACGCTCCATTTCTCGCTCGTGCGAGCCGGTATGGTTGGAATAACGATTTACGATCTCCATGGACGTGGGGTAAAATCTTTTCCCGGGACGCGGTATGCGGCCGGCAGTCATGAGCTGGTCTGGCGGGGCGACCGCGACGACGGCGCCACCGTTCCGTCGGGGATTTATTTTTGCGTCATGCACTTTGAGGGTCGGCGCCAGATTATCAAAATGCAGGTCATACGCTAATCACTTTTTAGAAAATTATTCGTCATCAGCGGTTTGAGGAGCAGTTATGCTAAAGGTTAAACCGGGATTGTGTCTCTACTCCATCGTACTCATCCTCGCAGTCGGTATGGATAATTATTTGCAGGGACAGAACCGCAGTCGCATCAATGGTAGCGTACAGGACGCCGAGACGGGCGCACCTTTGATTGGGGTCAACGTTTTCATTGAGGGCACGGAACTCGGCGCGGCGACGGATACAGAGGGGAATTATATAATCATCAATGTTCCGGTCGGGACCCATCGCGTGCGGGCTTCGATGATGGGTTATGAAACCAAGGTTCTGACTGATGTGATGGTCTCCGCCGAGCGGATCACCCGACTCGATTTTGCCCTGCGGTATACCGTCATTCAGGGTCAGGAAGTCGTCGTCGTTGCCCAGCGTGATGAACTGCATAAGGAAGTCTCGAACACGCAGTTGGTCGTGGATGCCATGCAGATCAGCGATGCCACCGGTATTCGTGAAATCAATTCTTTCCTGACCAAACTGCCGGGTATCGGTGAGGAAAACGGTTACCTCACCATACGGGGCGGCTCGGCAGACCAGACCGGCATGATGGTGGATGGCTTGACGTACTTCAATGCCGCCACCGGCAACGCCGAAAGCAGTATTCCACTCAGTGCCATCGAACAGGTGTCTCTGCTGTCAGGGGGCTACAATGCCGAATATGGTAATTTCCGCTCCGGACTGATTAATATCACGACCAAGTCCGGCAGTTCCAAGGACTATCACGGCACTTTCAGCTATTCGCGCGACAATGCCCACCTGCGGCGCTTCGGCGATTCGTTCTACGCCACTAATAACGATTTTCTGCGTCCCTTCCTTGATCCGGCGGTGTGTTTCGTCGGCACGGATGTCGCCTGGAAAGACAACGCCTATCGCCGCGACCAGCACCAGAGCTTCTCCGGCTGGATCACTCAGGCAAATAATTATAACATCGGCAAGCCGCAGGAACAGTGGGCGACTCCTTTTGATTATTACCAGCTGGCCTGCTGGATGTTCATGACGATTCCCGATTATCGGGGTTTGGCACGGCTCTCTGATTCGCTGAAGCAGGTCATCGGTTATCAGGAAATATCGCCCGAACAGAAAAAATATTTCGCCCGGCATCACAACCAGGAAGAATTCTCGGACTGGAATTTCGATGGCGGGTTCGGCGGGCCACTGCCTTTGGTCGGACGCGCCCTCGGCAATGCTACTTTTTACCTGTCGTTCAATGGCAAAGAGCGCCATTTCATCATGCCGGTTTCCCGTTCCAGCGACGAGACTTATACGACTTTGCTGACGATGAAAAGCCAGCCGACCAAGAAAACGACGCTGACTTATAACAGCCTCTTTAAATATGAAGTTGGAGTCAGTCCGATCCGCCCGGCCTGGGGCGATTCCCCCGATGCCAGTCGGCAGGGTGGCTTCATGCCGGTTGATAATATCAAATATATTGCCAGTCGCGCCTTTAGTACCTCCGAAGGTTATTACTGGTATGACCCGCCATTCTATCCCATATTGGAACAGCGGACGTACATGAACGGACTGACGCTTAATCATATTCTCAATAAATCAACTTTCTTTGAACTCAGCCTCAGTCAGGTGCGCATCGAGAACGATTCCCAGACAGGGAATACGCGCGACTCGACCGCCATCACGCATTTTGGCCCTTTTGTGGTCAATGAAATGCCCTACGGAAAATTACTGGACGCTACCAGCCGCGTCACCGGTATTTTCGATGGTGACACACTCAGTTACAAATACCCCAATAACGATGCTCTGCCGGGTATTTTCGCCCGCTTTCGGCGTAAGGAAGGCGATCTTTATGACAATGTGCAGGTTGGTCAGTACCGGGCCAAGTTCGATCTCTCGTCGCAGATCGGCCTGCACCATTTCCTGAAAGCCGGCGGTGAGTACAATTATTTTAATCTGGAACATAAACTGTGGATGTTGTGGAATGAATACCCCTACAATGTCTATGAATTCAATTATCATCGCCAACCGAGTCAGACCGGCGTTTATATTCAAGATCAGATCAACTTTCCCGCCATCGTAGCCAATATCGGTTTGCGCTTTGACTATTATTACGGCGGGGGCGGGAAATGGCCAACCGGTGATGCTTTTGCGGTGGCCTTTACCCAGGCTTTTGGTGATCCGCCTTTAGTGAAGACGCCTGCCGCCGATTCGTTTTTTACGGCGTTGAAAGAGGGCCGCTCCGTGATCTGGGAAAAGTGGGAGCGGTACGATGCGGCGCTGCCTGATACGGTGCCCAAACTCCTCCAGCCGATTAAAAACCATTATACTATCAGCCCTCGGATCGGCATCTCCTTTCCGGTGACCGAGCAGTCCAAGTTTTATTTCAATTACGGACATTTTCGTTCGAATCCGCCTTATTACTCGATGTACCTGTACCGTTACCGGTATACCAAAAACGGCCTGTATGATATGTCCAATCCCAACTTAGCGCCACCGCGTACAATATCTTATGAACTGGGTCTCGCCACAGCCCTTTTAAAGCAGAGCGTTTTGAAGCTGTCCTGGTACTCCAAGGATGTCACCGGTCAGCATGGCGAGGTAACCTATCAGAATTCGACCGGCACCGTAGATTACAGCACCTGGGCGAATAACGAGTATCAGGACATTCAGGGAATCGAAATAAATCTCTCGAAGAGTGATGCCAGCTGGCTGACCGGCTGGGTGAACTACAATTACATGATGAAAAAATCCGGCAACACCGGGCGAAAGCTGTACAAAAATATTCCCATTGAAGACCGCGATGCCTTCTATGCGGACGAAGAAACCCGCTCGTTGCCACTGCCAAAATTGAATGCCAATCTGACCTTCCGCACGCCGGCCCGCCTCGCGCAGAGTCGTTGGCAGGACTATCTTTTGGCGGGCTGGACAGTCACGCTTTTCGGCGAATGGCAGGCCGGGGAGTATTTCACCTGGAATCCCTTGCCGGAAAAACACCCGCATATCAACAACAATATGCGCTGGCCGGATTATTACATGCTGGACTTGAAAATTGATAAAAAACTCAATTTCTTCGGGACGACGGTCTCCTTCTATGTTGACATCAGCAATTTGTTCAATTTCAAGGTCAGCATGTTGGATGAAGGCTACTGTTTCAGGCGTGAGAGTGGCGACATGGAAGATTGGGACGACTTCATCAAGTATTTGGCCTCGCTCCACTTGCCTATGTACAAGTCAGCCGAATATGATAGCAAACGCCAGGCTTACCCCGGACTGTACATTGGAGGTAACGACAGCGTCGGCGATTTACGTTCCGCCAAAAAGCCCTATATCAATGACCCGAATTACTCGTTCTGGTTGTACGAACGCCCGCGCGATATTTGGATAGGTGTGCGATTTAGTTTCTGAAATGGGTAACAAAGGAGCAAAAGCATTGGTACAGCAGAAAATCAAATACCCGCGCCAGTCAGTCAGCCGTAAGGTTTTAGCCGCGTTGTTGATAGTGGTAGTGGCAACTCGGAATGGCTGGTCACAGACTAAACCGGAATTGGTAACGGCCATGATCAAGCTGGGGCATGTCTGGGGCGGCGTCAAAGCCAACGGCGACAAAGGCACTTTCTCCTACGGCAGTTTTTTCCCGAACGACTATGACATCGTTTTCAATCGCGGTCAGGATCTGGATGCCTGGGCGGGTTCCGGTCTGCGTTTGGCGGTCACCAACTGGCTCGGTCCGGACTCCTTGCACAAAGTAGCGGTCTATGGCCCGACGAATGAGTACCAGTCAGACGGCCGCGTGGTCAGGCCCCTGACCAATTACGTGCGGCATAATTATCCGTTGCAGACCATTGACTTCAAAACGGTTGATATGCCGTTGTTTGGCACCTACGACCGCAGTCAGTTTGGTGCGGAAACCTATGATCAGATCGTCGAGGTGACCAGTTACAATGTCTTGGGGGTGAACATTCACCGCAAAATCTTAGCCTGGAGCCAGAATCTGAACGACGATTATCTCATCGTGGATCTCGAATTCGAGAATGTCGGTGACAGCACCCTGACCGATTTTTATATCAACATGCAGTCCAACGGTGCCAATACTTTTCGCTCCTATGCCCTGTATCCCGCGCCACCTTCCAGCGAGGCCTTTAAACCTGCGGTGACCTGGCAGCACTATTATGGCGGGCGAATCGGCGACACCCTGCGCGTTTTTTATGAATATAGCGCCGACGATCCAACCACCGCGGGTGATAATATGGGAGCGCCAGTGGCCTCGCAGGGCGGACGTCTCGTGGGTGCCAAGTTCTACTGGTATTCGATTCTGCACGCCTCTGGGGCTCCCTATAGTGATCCCGCTCAGGACCAGGACGATTTCATTCAGCCCCGGGTAACCTATATCGGGACTGCTACAAAAATTCCTTACAACAGCGCCAACGACGAGTTCGGTGATAAAAACTACTGGGCGATCCGCGGTGCCTGGTCGCGCTACTGGCCGATGACCGGCGATACACTTTCCGGAACGTTTCATGGTGGAAACAGCGATGAGACCGGTGATCCGGATTATTCCAATTATCCGGCGGGCACAAAAAGCAGTACCAATTCGAAAATGACGTGCAGTTTCGGACCTTACACATTTCGGGCTGGTCAGAAGATTCACATAGTCTATGCCACCGGCTATTCCGGGCTGGATCCCGAGACTGCGGCGACAGTGGGGAAAAAATGGTTGGCAGGTACGCTGACCGACCCACCCAATCTGCCGCATCCGCGCACGGGGTATTTTCCAGCTAATTTCGCCTTTCCACTCAATGCCACCGAAATGGATCTCCGCAAGGATCGCTGGCTCAGCACCGGCATCGATTCAGTGATGCAGAGTGCCCGGCGCGCCAAATGGAATTACGCGGTGGGGTATAAGATCCCGCAGGCGCCGCCGCCCCCAGCGACGATTGAGCTCACCGCCTGGGGTACCGGAGTGGAGGTCAAGTGGACCAATCCCGAAGCCGAAAACCTGCCGAATTTTGCCGGCTATCGCATCCTGCGCCGTCTGAGCGCGCTGGATACAGTCTTTTATCAGGTAGTTTACGATTCTGGCCCGGAGGATAAAGCTGAGCAACATCTTTTCCGCGACCGCACGGGGATATATGGCGCGCTGTACTTCTACTACTTACAAACGAAAGCACGTATTGCGCCCGATGATGCATTGGCTGATCCAACCAGCCGCGGCAAAATTATCTACAGTTCACGTGTGCTGATCCCCAATCTCTATTCGATAAAACCGGTCGCCTTGATGCAGGACGATATGAGCAAAATCCGGATTGTGCCGAATCCCTATAATATCAACGATCCTCTGCTCACGGAGCAAGGCTGGACTGATCAACGCGGCCTCGTTTTCTACAATTTGCCGGCCAAAGTCACCATCAAAATATTTACCGAAAACGGGGATTTGGTGAGGGTCATCGAGCATGATAGCCCGGTGCTGGCTGGCTCCGAATACTGGGATATGCTGACGCGCAGTCAGCAGGTCATCAGCAGTGGTGTCTACCTCGCCGTATTTCAAAAACCCGATGGCGAGACAGCTTTTCAGAAATTTCTGGTGATTCGATGAAGCGGGGGGTAACAGCATGCGCAGGTTGATGTTTTTAATTATTATCTGGGTTTTAATGCTGGTTTTTTCCTCGCCTACCCCAGCCCAGGTCGGCTTGAAGAAGGTCGGACAAAGCACCATGAATTTTCTGTTGGTGAACACATCGCCCCACGCCAGTGGACTGGGCGAGGCCTATTGTGCCCTTGGCCGGGGAGTGGAAAGTATACTCTCCAATCCCGCCGGAATCGTCGAAAGCAGTTACCGCTTTGAGGGGCAAATGTCCAGCACGCGCTGGATCGGCGATATCAATTATGTCGCGGGCGGCTTGATCTTGAATTTAAATCAGTTTGGGACGTTAGGACTCAGTTTGCTTTCGGTAGATTACGGTTCAATATATAGGACGAGTCTACTGGCCAACGCCGAAAAGGAGCAGTACGTCCTGGGTTACAAAGACCTCGGATTGGTGAAAAATGTCGGTGCCTATGCCTGCGGATTATCTTACGGCAGGGCAATCAGCACCCAATTTCTGATTGGTGGTAGCGTCCGGATCGTCGGGCAGAACTTAGGTCAGAGTCGGCTCAGCGACGGTTCAAAGGACAATAATGCCGTCAAACTGACCTTCGATGCCGGCGTAAAATACAACACCGGCTTCCGGGGCTTCCGCTTCGGCATGGCGATCCGCAATTTTTCATCCAATATCAAAAGGGAAGAAGTCGAAGAGCGATTGCCGCTGTTGTTTACGATGGGCATGGCGATTGATTTATTGGATGTATTCGCGCCCGTTTTTTCGCAGCACAACTCACTGAATTTGGTGGTGGATTTTCTGCATCCCAATAACTATTCTGAACGGGTTAATTACGGACTGGAATACCTGCTGTTGGACCGGTTCGCAATTCGCGGTGGGTACCAGACCAATCGAGATCTGGCTTCCTGGTCGGCCGGTTTCGGGATTAACACGCCCCTTGGGGGGCAAGCCCTCCTGTTCGATTATTCCTATTCAAGTTTCGAGATTTTCGATGGAGTCAGTCGCTTTTCGATTGGCCTGGCTTTCTGAGCGAAATACCGATGATTAGGGTGGTACCCAAGCCCATTAAGGCTAAACCGACCGGTGGTTTGATCATCATTGAGCTGCTGATTTTGGCGACGTTTGGATTGCTCACCGCCCGGGCGGCAGAACCCGGCTATTGCAATCCGATTATCCATGCTGATTACTCCGATCCGGACGTCATTCGGGTCGGAACGGATTATTATCTCATCGCTTCATCGTTCAGTCAAACGCCGGGCATACCGGTTCTGCATTCTTACGACTTAGTTAATTGGCGGATTCTCACCCATGCCGTGTCAAGGCTCCCTGCTCCGATTTACGATTTGCCGCAACCCGGAAAGGGCGTCTGGGCGCCCAGCATACGGTATCACGCCGGCGAATTTTGGATTTATTGGGGCGACCCTGACCTCGGGATTTTTATAGTCAAGGCCTCGAGCGCGGCTGGTCCCTGGGGAACACCCGTCCTTGTCAAAGCGGCCAGCGGCTGGATTGACCCCTGTCCGTTCTGGGATGGCGACGGGCAGGCCTATCTGATTCATGCCTGGGCGAAAAGTCGGGTCGGCTTTAACAGCATTTTGACTCTACACAGGATGAGCGCCGATGGGCGCCAGATTTTGGACGAGGGCGTCACGATTTTCGACGGACACGCTGACCATCCGACCATCGAAGGCCCCAAAATGTATAAACGGGATGGCACATACTACATTTTTGCTCCGGCGGGAGGCGTACGTAACGGCTGGCAGACTGTCCTGCGCTCGAAAAACATTTACGGGCCCTACGCGGATCGTGTCGTTCTCGAGCAGGGAACTACGAACGTAAATGGTCCCCACCAGGGAGCCTGGGTGACCACAGCTGCGGGCGAGGATTGGTTCATTCACTTTCAGGATAAAGATGCTTACGGGCGGATTGTGCATCTCCAGCCGCTGCAATGGTCGGACGGTTGGCCGATGATCGGCATAGATCGGGATAGTAACGGAGTCGGTGAACCAGTTGCGAATTTTCGTTATCCGAAAACCGACCAGAGTTACCCCAAAATCATGCCGCAAACTACGGATGATTTTGAGGCACCGGTGCTTCAACCCCAGTGGCAATGGCGGGCCAATGGGCAAACCAGCTGGTACGCGCTTGACGCCCGGCCGGGACATTTACGCCTCTATTGCCCGACCCCGCCGCAGAATTTTAAAAACCTTGCCGATCTTCCCAATCTTCTATCCCAGAAGTTCCCGGCGGAAACATTTGAAGTCACCGCCAAAATCGCATTTGCCTCTCTGGGAGATGGTGGAAGCGCCGGGCTGATAATTATCGGCGATGCTTATGCCGCACTGACAGTCACACAAACCAATGCATCCCGCAGTATAAATCAGGTAGTCTGTTTAGACGCGAGTCAAGGCTCGCCCGAGACACTTCTGGAAAAGGTGCGCATAGATCAGGATTTTTTATTCCTGAAAGTGACTGTAGGCAGGGGTGCGATTTGTAATTTCAGCTACAGCTATGATGACTCGGACTTCCGCCCTCTCGGTGGACAATTTCCAGCCGTCAAGGGCAAATGGGTGGGAGCTCAGGTTGGTCTGTTTGCCACAACGTCCTCCGCGGCAGAGAGCAAAGGGTATGTTGATTGCGATTTTTTTCGGGTAATAACCGACGACGATGAATAGTGACCGGAAACTCGAAATTGACGGTTGGCTGCTCATCCGGTGCTTTGATTATCAGGGAAAAAGTTTATTAGAGGATTATCGATGGAGGAAAAGATGAAAAAAGTAATGCTGATATTGGCGTTGTGTTTTCTAATTGTCCCCTTGGTGGGAGCGACACCGGCTTTCGTCAATTGGCGATTGGCACCACCGGATAGTCAGCAGGTTTCGGCTGTGGCCGGTAATTTGGTAGGGTTACCGCAGATCGGCTGTCCGGGATTCGTCGTAAGAGATTATGCCTATGGTCCGGGACCTGATCAGCGCTGGTGGCCAGCCAACAATGTCTGGTTACCCGCCCCTAATCAGGTGGATACGCTTTGGGTGCAGTTTGGGGTATGCACCAAAGTGAATGTCAGTTTACATGCAGACAGTTTCACGCTCTTTATCGGAGCCAAGGGAACCGGGAATCTGCGGGCTAACGTCTGGTACGCCACCGACAGCCAATTTAACAATCCAATTCAACTTAACGATTCGATCCTCGTTTTGGTTAAAGACGATCACAAGTTTTATAATTTCGCCATCAATACGGACCTGCCTGTCGGTGACACGCTTTTTGTCCGCATCTATCCCTGGTTCTTGGGCTCGTCCCCGGCGACCGGTAAATATTTGTATCTGCTGAATGCTACGCTGTGGGGCACCACCGCAGGTTCCTCGGAAGTCAATCCGCCCACCGTCACTACCGCGCCCGTAAGTTATATTTCCACCACGACGGCGCTCAGTGGCGGAACAGTCACCGACGATGGTGGTGCGCCAGTTGAAATCAGAGGTGTCTGCTGGAATTCATCCGGCACTCCGACTATTGACGACAGTACGACCACGGATGGTGCCGGCGGAGGCGCCTTCGTCAGTCATTTGGCAGGCCTGACTCCCGGGCTGACCTATTATCTGCGTGCTTATGCGACGAATAGCGGCGGAACCGCCTATGGTGAAGAACTCAGTTTCCAAACCTTAGAAAACTTGACTGTTCCCTCAGTCACTACTGCTCCGGTTTCTGATATTATGGTAAATACGGCGCAGTGTGGCGGGAATGTGACCGCATGGGGCGGCGACACGGTGACCGTGCGGGGTATTTGCTGGAATCTTAGTGGCGATCCGACCGTTGCCGATTTCAAAACTGTTAATGGAAGCGGGTTGGGATCGTTTACCAGCCTGCTTTATCCATTACAGGAAAATACAACCTATTATGTGCGGGCTTATGCCACGAACAGCGTCGGTACCGGATATGGCGAAGTCCAGACCTTCACCACCCAATTGCCGGCGCCTGAAATCGTCAAGATTGTCGCGGCGGATGGTAGTGGCGACTACACCCAGATCCAGGCAGCCTTTGATGCCATTCCCAATTATTATACCGGCACCTATATCATCTATGTTAAAAAGGGAGTCTATCGCGAGAAGTTACTGCTCGATCGCACCAAACCCAATGTCATTCTGGTCGGTGAAAATCGCGACAGCACCATCCTGACCTATGATGATTATGCCGGTAAAGCCGGCGGGACGTCGAATTCGTACAGCGTGGCAATTGATGCCGATGATTTCGTCGCAATCGATATTACTTTCCGGAATACGGTCAAGAACGATGGCAGTTTCCCTGATCAACAGGCGGTGGCTTTGCGCGTGAATGGCGACCGGCAGAGTTATTATAATTGCCGCCTGCTCGGTTATCAGGATACGTATTATACCTGGGGCGGACGCGGCACCGGTCGCATATACATGCACCAATGTTATATCGAAGGCGCGGTGGATTTCATTTTCGGACGTGATATTGTGGTCTTCGATTCCTGCGAGATTCACATCAACCGCGATGGCGGAACGCTGACCGCCGCCAGCACCGAAGTCGAATCACAATTCGGTTATGTTTTCCGTGATTGCAAAATTACTGCGGATTCGATCGGATTCAATCGCGTGCCCATCACTTCTTTCTATCTCGGACGACCCTGGCAGGCGGCCCCGCGCACAGTATTCATCCGTTGTGAAGAACCCGCGGCGCTCGCACCTGCAGGTTGGCTGACCTGGAACGTCACCCCGGCACTCTACGCGGAATATCAGTGTTACGGTCCCGGCTCGGAATTTTCCCAGCGGCTTGCCCTTGCCCGCCAGTTGACGAACGAGGAAGCCGCCGGCTATACTCTGGAGAAAATATTTGCGAAGGATTCCAATCCCAACCTGGCTTATGACTGGTTACCCGCCAGGCCAGTAATCACGATTCCCGAAGTTGCCGTTAAATCGAGTGTTTTAAAAGCAGGTGAATATCACCTTTTCCAGAATTTTCCCAATCCCTTTAATTCATGGACGACCATTCAATATCATCTGCCCCAAACTGCCAGGGTCAACCTGACCCTTTACAATATTTTGGGTGAGAAAGTCCGGACGCTGGTTGATGAGACCCAGAAACCCGGTCTGTACACTTTCTCTCTGGATGGCGGTGGGCTTCCGAGCGGGATTTATTTCATACGGTTCGCGACGGAATATTTTCACCAATGCAGGAAAGTTTTACTTCTGAAATAAATACCGGTTTTGTGAAGATACTTAATAAACCAGAAGAGAACAGACGAAGTTTGCTCGGATCATGCTGACCAGTAAGTTAAAACGGAACGCTTCTGTTTTTGGGGCGGTGCTCTTTCTAACGGCCGCGGGGATGGCGCAAATGCCCGCCAGCAGTCTTTGGCCATTGACGGCAAACCCGGATGCGCTCATTACCGGCAACCTGGTGGCTACTCCGCAAACGCTTAGCAATTTGCAGATTGTATATAGCAATGGCGTTCAGCGCAGTAGTCCGGTTGGTACGGCAGGAAGCTGGCCCGCAGAAGCCGGTGAAAACAGCTCCCGCTATATGCAATTTGCGGTCACGGCATCCGGCGGAAATTTGCTGACCGTGACTTCTGTCGCAGCTTTTCTGTACGTGAATTCCGGAAGCAATATGCGGGCGAATGTCTATTATGCGACCGATCCCGGTTTTTCTGTGCGAACGCAAATTGGCGCAACATTTTCCCTGACATCCAGCGTGCCGGCAACGCCGAATGTCATCGCGTCTCTTAATCTCGAAGTTTCCGGGGCGGACACTTTTTATCTGCGGATTTATCCCTGGTACACTACCAGCACGACCGGGAAATATATCATTGTCAGCGCAGTAAATATAACCGGAACAACCACACCGGTAACCAGCCTGTTCATCACGCCGACGTTGCTAAGCGATTTTATGCAAGAGTGTTCTGGCAGTCCCTCGGGCCTCCAAACCTATCACTTGAGCGGCAGGAATCTTTTGGATTCGGTCGTCGTCCGATGCCCAGAATCTTTCGAGATCTCCGCAGATGGTGGTAACAGCTGGTGCAACGCCAGTGATTCGCTCCGCTTCCCTGTCACCGATGGTAACCTGGTCGGTCAGCCATGCGCAATCTCGGTGCGGCTGGACGCGATGACCGTGGGCGAATACGGCGGTACAATCCGGCACTCCAGTCGCGGCGCGCCTTCGCTCGAACTGTCCGTCGCAGGTGTTTTGCTTACTGATGAACCAACGCTTCCGTCAACGCTGTCAATTGATGCAGTGACCGCCCACACGGTGCATTTGTCGTTCTCCGGGGGCAATGGGGCTCGAAGAATCGTGGTTATGCGCGCTGACTCAGCTGTGACTTGGCTTCCGAAAGACGGCTCACCGGTTTTAGGAGTTACCACGGATTTCACTCAGGCTGTTGATCAGGGAAATGGGACGAAAGTCATTTATGACGGAGCAGGCACTTCTATTATAGTGACCGGGCTGATGAGCAACACCACCTATCATGCGGTGGTATTCGAGTACAATGTCGCGACGGGCAGAACGCACAATTACCTGACCGCTACTTACCCGTCATGCAATTTTACAACTGCGACCGTTCCCCAGCTGCTCGTCTCACCCAATACGCTCAGGTTTGGAAGTATACTTATGACCCAAACTGCGGTCAAATATTATCATTTGAGCGGGCGGTATCTGAATGCTCCTGATACACTCTTACTTACCGCACCAGCCAATTTTTCTCTATCACTTCGCCCGGATACGGGATTCGGTCCGATTCTCCGGCTCACCTGCTCTGTTTCAAGTTTTGATACCACAATTTATGTGTGCTTTTCTCCAACCGGCTTGGGCGATTATTTTGGTTGCGTGACCCATTCCGGAGGCGGAGCGGAAACCACCGGCCTGACCGTGACTGGCAGTGCGGTTTATTCATTGATAGAGATCAATGAACCAGTCGGATTCGCCTCCTGCGATGGAGGAACGACCGGCGGCGCCGGCGGAGACAGTATCACGGTAGAGACTGCCGAGGAATTGTTCGATTTAATGGTGGAACGGGAAGGCAGAAGTACAACACCGTTGGTTGTCCTGATATCCGGGACGCTGGGTGAATATCCGACCAAAATATCGGTGAAACGCACGGCGAATATTTCCATTCTTGGCCTCGGTAAAACTGCTGGTTTCCGCGGTTTTGGTTTGAAAATAGTCGAATGCAACAATATCATCGTCCGTAATCTCAGTTTTGCTGATTGCCATGTGGATGAAAAAGACGCCCTGTCCATTGAAGCGAGTCGCAATGTCTGGATCGATCATTGCTCCTTTACGGACAGCCCCGCCAGTGATCCTGCCGGATCCAGTCACGACGGTTTGCTGGATATTAAAAATGGTTCCCGGAATATCACGATTTCCTATAATCATTTCTGGAATCATCGGAAGACCAGTCTATTGGGACATTCCGAGAACCAGGATACAGATACGGTCATGGCCGTGACCTACTATCGTAATTGGTTCGAAGGCACCTATTCCCGGCATCCGCGGGTGCGGTTCGGTAAGGTACACATCGTCAATAATTTTTATACCGACATCGGTGAATACGGGATTGGCGTAACCTGTGGAGCGCAGGTTTTGGTCGAGGCGAATTACTTCGAAAACACACCGACGCCCATCTTGATTTCCGGAATTAATGATCCGGCGCAGGTGCTCAGCGGTGATCCGCCGGGGTTTGCCAAAGCCAGTGAAAATTACTTAGTCAATAGCGGAGCGATAGTCGAAAATCTGAGTGGTTATTATTTTTTACCGGAAGATTTTTACAGTTATATAATCGTCCCGGCTCCGCAGGTAAAAGCCTTGGTACAGGAGAATGCAGGTGCAGGCATGTTGTCCGATACTGTCGGAATCAAGCCCTCCCGACCGGTCAATCGGCAAAATGCTTCCCTTAAGGTCGCCCATTATCCGAATCCCTTCAACGGCAGGACGACATTCGAAATTCAGGTTCCGGGCGCGCGTCCTTGGCAATTGAAAATCTTCAACCTGCAAGGCCAGACTGTCGCCGAATTTGCACCGCTGTACCTTCAGGCGGAGAGTTACTATTTCACCTTCGATGGTCAATGTCTGCCGAGCGGGATTTATATCTATCGGCTCGAGAGCGGTATTCACCGACAAACCGGGAAAATGTCACTCCTAAAATGAATCCATCCTGGCGAACGGCTGGTCGAATATTAGTGCTGGGGAGCGGACTACGGTTGCTGTCGAACTTGATTTGGTCCGGAACTGTGCACCCTGATATTTTATGGGCGGGGCAACCGAAGCTGATAGTCGTTGATCAACAGGGAAGAGGTGACTTCCGCTCGCTGACCGAGTGTTTGAAAGCCCTGCCACCAGAGGTCACCGACATCACGATTTTACTCAAACCGGGAGTTTACACCGAGAAAATCCTGATCCGGCAAAACGGATTGCACCTCCGCGGTACGCACCGCGACAGTACGATTATTCAGTTCGATCAGCCGCGTACCGCCTGGGACGCTCATCCCGATTCTATCGGCGCCGCAGTCGTCAATATCCGTAGCGACGACGTCACGCTGGAAGACCTGACGATCATCAACACCCAGCCGGAAATCGGACCGCATGCGTTTGCCGTGCTTTGTTATGGCACCCGCTTGATTGCACGGAATTGTACGTTTCTCAGTAAAGGCGCCGATACAGTGGCACCTTGGAACAGTGAAAGCGGCATGTACTATTTTGCGAACTGTCGCTTCGAGGGCGCAGTGGATCTGATGTGTCCGCGCGGATGGTGTTTCATCCGCGATTCGCAGTTCTACGAGGTCAAATCTACCGCCGCCATCTGGCATGCTGGTGGCTTTGATCACCGCCAGAAATTCGTCATCGTTGACTCCCAATTTGACGGCGTACCCGGTTTTCAGCTCGGACGACATCATTACGACGCCCAGTTTTTCCTGATCAATTGCCGCTTCAGCGAAACCATGTGCGACCAGCCGATTTTCCGCAAAACTTATGCGGACTCCACGCAAAACAAACCGTACCATTGGGGCGTCCGGAATTATTTCTATAACTGCCATCGCCGCGGTGGTGACTTCGAATGGTTCAGTGATAATCTGCAAACCATGCCCGATGCGCCGGCACCGGCGGAGATTACTCCTGCCTGGACCTTCGAGCAGCTCTGGAATCCTGAAAAAAAATAGGTGTGAGAAAATGAAAAACAAACGTTACCTCAAAGTATTAGTTTTCCTATGGATCCCCTCTATCTTGGTCAGTCAAACCTTCGATCGGGCGCAGTTACAATCCGAAGTCAAGGTGGGTCTGTCCAACTTGCCCTTTGCCGGATTTACGATCAATCTGCCGCAGTTCCCCACGCAGATCTTTGACGTCAGGGAATTTGGTGCCGTTGGAGACGGCCAAACCCTCAATACCACCGCGATTCAGAACGCCATCGTCAAATGTGCGCAGGCAGGCGGCGGCACGGTTTTGATACCGTCCGGATTATGGCTGACGGGGCCGCTTCAAATGCATAGCCGGGTCAATCTGCACCTTCAATCCGGCGCGCTGGTGGTCTTTACTCCTGATCGCCGTCAATATCCGATGATCAAAATACCCCGGCGTGAGTACAGCGCGATGCCCCTGTTATACGGCTACGATCTCGAAGATGTCGCCGTGACCGGAGAGGGTATTTTGAACGGTTCCGGAGAGGCTTGGCGCCCAGTCAAGAAATCCAAAACCACTGACACGCAGTGGAAAGATCTGTTGAAAAGCGACGGTGTGGTCGACAAGGTCAAAGAAATCTGGTGGCCTTCTCAGGCGGCTATGGACGGCGAGCAGTTTATCCGGCAGGTGGGGCAGAGTAAAAGGAAAAAAGATCTGGTGCCTGACGATTATCTGCCTGCGCGTGATTTTCTGCGCCCCAACATGGTGCAGTTCATCAATTGCCGTCGGGTTCTTTTCGATGGGATAACGATCACCAACTCACCGCGTTTTGCACTCTATCCGAATTTTTGCGAAGAGTTGGTTATTCGCAATGTGAAAATCAACAACGAATGGTGGGCGCAGAATGGAGATGGGATTGATCTCAACGCTTGCCGGAATGCCCTGGTGTACCGCTGTACGGTCACCGCCGGCGACGATGCGCTGTGCCTGAAAGCCAGTCTGGACAAAGAAACCATTCAGCCGGCAGTCAGAAATATTGTCATGCGGGATTGCACGGTTTATCACGGACACGGCGGCTTTGTTGTCGGTAGTAATACAGCAGGTGGAGTCGCTAACGTGTTGGTGGAGAATTGTACCTTTATCGGTACCGATCTGGGATTGCGCTTTAAGAGCGCTCGCGACCGCGGCGGTATCGTCGAAAACATTTTCATCAAAAACATTACAATGCAAAGTATAGTCGGAGCGGCAGTCTTTTTCAGCACCTTCTATCAGGAATTCACTCAGCAGCCGATCGCTCCCGACGAACGTCAACCCGTTACCGCCACCACTCCGATTTTTCGCAACATCGTGATGGATAGTATTTTTTCCCGGGATTCGCAACAGATCGCGGCGCTCACCGGTCTGGCGGAAATGCCCCTGCAGAATATTCGCCTGACGCATTCGGCTTTCACCGCCGCGGCGGGCGTCACGGCGACCAACGTCAACGGACTGCACCTTGAGGAAGTTAATTTGCAACCAGCCGAGGGAACGGTTTTGAACTTGCAGCAATGCTCTCAGGTTTTGCTTGACAGAATCTCTTATCCGAAGGATTGTGGGTCGGTATTGACCGTCGCTGGCGCGGCCTCTCAATCTATAACTGTGAAAAATACAGTGCTCAACGACTCAGCGATCGTATGCCGACCGGAAGTACCTGCAAATGCCGTCCGCCGGATTGAATAAGAACTTAGTGGTTGAATCTGAACCGGCTGACAAAATCCGGCAAGGTCAGAATGGTAATTCCTGAACGCCGGGCTAAGGCAACCTGCTCGTCATTGACATAACCCCAGCCTGCCAGGTAACACCAAACCCGGGGCAGATGGATTTTCAGCAATGTATCAACCTGATCGTCAACGAAATGCCAATGTCCGGAATTTTGTCCGAAGTTTTTTTGCAATTGGGCGAGGATTTCTGATTTATGCCTGCCCTTTTCGGTCGAGTAAATCTGGAAGGGTGGGAAGTCAATCTTATGTGCGGTGAGGATTCGCGCGACATACGCCGCTTTTTTTGTGGTGACGATGCTGACCCGAACCTTGGACGACTCCTGCAACCATTTTAGGATAGGCGGAAAGAGCGGATTCAGCTGGATCCAGTGCGCGGGCTGTTCCACCAAAAGCTGTTGCCGGTGGCGATAGAATAAATCCCGCAGATGCGCGCGAGATGCCGCATGGTTCTCGACGTAGGTATCGAATGCATTTTGATGGCTGAGTGGCTGGTTTTCAAAGAGCGCCAGAGAGCAATAGACGTAATCTTCGCCGGTACGGACAAAGTTGCGCAAAGCCCGCAGGTAGGCAACCTGGGCGGGAGAAATGTCGCGCAGGCGGAGTATGCGGGTAGGGCGTCCCGAGTAATCCTGCGCCGCATTATAACCTACAACCAGGCACTCTTCAATGCTGTCCACAATGACGCCATCGAAATCTAAAGCCAGCCAATCACTGCAGGGTGCAAAAGCTGGCGGATTTTCGATTGATCTGTACGTCGGATCGCTCAAGGTAATGTCAAACTCTTTAAGATTATACAAAAGATAAAGCTATTTTGCAGAAAAAATAAATAGACTCAATAATCGTAGGAGACCGATATGAGCAATATTCTCGAAAACTTCAAATTAACCGACAAAGTTGCCGTCGTAACCGGTGCCGCACGTGGATTGGGGCAGGCGCTGGCTCTTGCCTTGGCGGAAGCTGGTGCGCAGGTGGCGCTGGTGGATCTGCTTCCGGTCACGGAGACCCGTCAGGCGATCGCAAGTTTGGGTCGCAAAAGCCTGGAACTGCAGGTGGATTTATCCGAGAAGACCAGTTATGATAGAATAGTCAATGCGGTCATCCAGCAGTTTGGGAAAATCGACATTCTGGTCAATAATGCCGGGATCATCCGCAGGGCTCCGCTGATAGAATTTTCTGAGAAGGATTGGGATGAGGTCATCGCGCTCAATCAAAAGGCGCTGTTTTTCCTGTCCCAGGCTGTCGCCCGGGAAATGCTCAAACAGGGGCAGGGCGGGAAGATCATCAACATTGCCTCCCTGTTGTCATTTCAGGGTGGTATTCGGGTACCGTCCTATACGGCTTCCAAGAGTGCCGTGATGGGCTTGACCCGCCTCATGGCTAACGAATTGGCGCCACACGGCATCAATGTCAATGCGATCGCGCCGGGTTATATGGCCACCGACAATACGGCGCCTTTGCGGGCTGATGCGGAACGTAACCGGGCAATCCTGGAGCGCATTCCGGCTGGACGCTGGGGAGTTCCCGATGATTTGAAGGGCGTTGTCGTCTTTCTGGCTTCGGCGGCATCGGACTATCTGCATGGCTATACGATCGCCGTGGATGGGGGTTGGTTGGCTCGGTAAAGAATATTTCGGGTCAGCGGTCTAAATAGACTCCCCCCGAAGCATTGTGACTTTTTACAGAGGCTGTTACGCTTTGTGACAGCCTCTTTTTTTTTCACCGACTGCGAGGTTATTTTTTCTCGATTTTATTAAAAACCAGGATGTCGGTGCGATAGGCGGTTTTGTCAATTCCCGTTACGCGGAAGAGGATTTCGAAATAGCGCGGCATCATTTTATATTTATTGATAAATTTCTCCTCGACGGCCGCTCGGGTAGACGCATAGGTCAGATGATTTGCTATTTCCGGCGCACCCAGTGAATGGTAGGAGGCGATCAACAGGATAGCGTTATCAACGGGTCCGGGCAATTTTAATACCAGGACCAAGTCCTCGTTCTGTCCCGTGGAATGCAGGCTGGTCTGGTAAACCTGACGAGCGGACGAATCCGAGGGAGTATAAACGATCTGGTGGGGGAGAATCGAGTAATCAAAATGCGATTCCTTGATCGTGTGTTTCAGGGCGTAAAGGGTTTTTATACTGCCTAAATAGATGATGTTATATTCGTTAAGATTTTGCGGACTAAGCGCGGAGGCCTTACGCAAAAGGGGTTTCTGGTGCACGGAATAAAGTATCGACAGAATCGGCGGCAGACTCCAGATACTATGATAAGGGAAGTATGGCTCCTCAGTAGGTTTAATGACTTGATCCGGGAAACGTTTAGCTAAGACGTCTAAGTCTTCGGCGGAATTGATCTTGCCGTAACGGATCGTCAGTGATGCATCATATTTCGGACTGTATTCGTCGAAGAAGAAGTGATCGCCGAGCACTAATAGCACTGGCAAACGCGGATGTAGGAAATCCGCCCAAATTGGGTCAGTTTTCTCTACTACCTGATAACGGGCTAGCTGTCGCTGTAGTACAAGGTAGCGTATTCCCACAACGAGAAGCAGACACGCCAGAGCCCCGCAAATCAGGACAGAATATTTTTTACGCAACAGGTACAACAGGCGGTGCGGTGGACTTTCGACCGGGACTAAGGTCACCAGATAGTGTCCTTTGGGAATCACAAACCGATATTTATCATCGCGACCCTCGTTGAGGTAATAGTTTTCCAGTTTTTTTCGCAGAGTGTAGGTATGCACTCTGACGACGGTATCCTCGGCGGGGTTGAAAGAGGCATCCTTGCCAAAAAATTCAATCGCGATTTTGGTCTCTTTCAGATGCTCACCGTGCCGCGAACCTTCATAAAGGTAAGTAAGGTAGGAGGCGTGGATTTTGGAGGTGCTGAATTCACTACTGCTGAGAACCTTCTCAAGTAGTTTTTTCTGCAAACCCTCATTGGTTATCATCTAATAATCTGTTACAATTCTGACAATTATGCAAGACATATTAAACAGAAAAAAACATTGTGTATTGGCGTTATTCACAGTTTTTAACTTTATTTTTCCGATAATATTCATTCTATTTGACAGGGCATAAAGTGATGCCTGATTATTGGCAAATTGTACATTTTGCATGGCGGAGGTATATGCGGCTTATAAAGGAGTACCCGAGATTCGCTCGATACGTGGTGGTGATAGGACTGTGGGGGCAGGTTCTGCAACCGATTACGATTCTGGCGCAAAATGTCATCCGTGGATGCGTCACCGACTCACAGAGCTCCCAACCGCTCGTCGGGGCCAACGTGTTTTTGGTCGGGACGGCATTGGGTAGCGCCACGAATATCGAGGGTAATTATCGGATCGAATCCGTGCCGGAAGGTACCTATGTCCTGCGTGTCGCTTACATTGGTTATGCAGATCAGGAGGTTCCGGTCACAGTCCTGAAGGGCAAACCCCAGGTCATTAATTTTGAGCTGGGGGCCATTGTTATTCGCGGCGCCGAAGTAATCGTCCAGGGCCAGGCGGTCGGCCAGGCGGCGGCGATCAACCAACAGGTGAGCTCGAATACCATTATCAATGTCGTTTCGCAGGAAAAAATCCAGGAATTGCCCGATGCCAATGCCGCCGAAGCGATTGGACGGTTACCCGGTGTTTCGCTGTTACGATCGGGCGGGGAGGCTAACAAGGTCATTCTGCGTGGTTTAGAGGCCAAGTTCACCAACGTAACCATCGATGGCGTCAAGATCCCCCCGACCGATGAAACCAGTCGGGGAGTTGATTTAAGCACGTTATCGCAGAGTTCTCTGGCAGGCGTCGAGCTCTATAAAGCCAACACACCTGATAAAGATGGCGATGCTCTCGCTGGCACAATCAATCTGGTCACGAAAAAGGCCCCCTCATCTCGAAAAATCAAAACGGATCTAAAAGGGAGCTACAATAATCTGATGCACTCCGCCAATCAGTACGACCTGGCATTGCACTTCAGCGAGCGATATTTCAAGGATATTTTAGGTGTACAGGTTACCGGTAATATGGAAAAACGGATTCGGAGCAACGAAGAAATCACGTTGGATTACAACCAGAATCCCAGTCAATCCGACGCCGGTTACTATATCGACGATTTCATTTTGGAATTTACCGACGAGATCCGCAAAAGAGAAGGCTTGAGCCTCTTGTTGGATATAAACACTCCCGATGATGGTACGATTCGAATCAATAATATTTATGGACAGACGCTCAGAGACTACTTCTGGTATTCCCGCGATTATCCGGCCGTAGGTGGCGGAGACTATAACGGGAATCCTTTTTATGATTACCGCGATCGGGAGCAAACCATTAAAACTTACAGCACCTCGATCCACGGCAATAACAATCTGTTCAGGTTAAACCTGAATTGGGGATTGTCCTATAGTCAATCGAAGTCCGATTATGGCTTCGATTATGAGACGAGATTTGTCGAAACTGACGGCATGCTTTCCACCCCGAAAATTCAATCGCATCCGGAGCAGTTGATCGATTACGCGGTGAATGATTTTACCACTGCCAACCTATACTGGATCTATTTCCGCAAACAAAACAATTCTGACATAGAAAAAACAGCCTTTGCGGATGTGGCCAAGAAGTATACTCTATTCAACTTCATCACCGGCGAACTCAAAATCGGCGGCAAATTTAAAATCAAAGACCGGTATAACGCGCGGGATGAATATTTTACGCCGTATTATTTAGGTAAATACCAAAAATACGAGCTACTGCCGGACAGCACTTTTCGGGAAAAGGATTTTACTGGAACCTATTTTGAGGACTGGCAGGCATTAGATAGACAATATATATCCATTCAGTATTTTTATGGCAAGCACGGAACCCGCAATATTTCCGATAAATATTTATTAAATCCGCTGGTTGATAGAGAGCGGGTGCGCGAGTGGTGGTATTTAAACCGCTACGGCATCGACGCTACCGGTAATATCAAGGAGGTTTGGGCTAACCCCTTGATCAAATATGATGATCACGATGTCACCGAACGCGTGAGTGCCGCCTATTTTATGAATACCCTGAATATCGGGCAGGCGGTAACCCTGATTGCCGGAGTTCGGCTCGAAAAAGAAAATAATGATTATCTGGCTGGGTATATGCCCAATATGATCTCAGGTTTTCCCGTACCACCTAATCCATTTAAAGATACGACCTCGACCCACACCGAGACGGTTGTGCTACCTAATTTGAATCTCGCGGTTAGCCCCCTCAACTTCATGAAAGTCCGTTTGGCCGCCTATAAAGCTTTAGCGCGACCGGATTTCAATATGCGGATCGATCGCTTTATCGCCGGTCGCCCTGCTGAAGTCGGTTCGAATATGCAGGTACATGTCGGTAATCCCAAGCTGAAAACGGCTGAAGCCTGGAACTATGAATTCAACACCTCCTTGTTCGGGGATTATATCGGGCTTATTTCTATTTCCGGCTATCATAAAGAGATCAAAAACATGTTCCACATGCTCAGGAATTTTAGTACCACGGCCGTCAAAGATGCCAAGGGAGTCTGGCAGGATACCTTGATCCAATCTTTTGGAATAAAATGGCCCAGTAAGATGGGGGGCGCGGGTTATGTAGTCACCCTCCCGTATAATTCACCAAGGCCTACCAAGGTCTGGGGCTTGGAATTCGAACATCAGATCAACTTCAATTTTCTCCCCTGGCTGTTAAAGCACATTGTCCTGTCATACAATGTTTCCTTCGTTAATTCGGAGACCTATATCTATACTCAGAAGTTAGATTCAGTCTATTATGATCCGCCCGGCCCAATCGGACCCAGATGGGTGTATTTCACCAAACGGGGTGAAAGAAAACAAAAACTGGAAAGCATGCCCGAATTCTTTGGCAATGTGGCCGTGGGATATGATATCGGGAAATTTTCAGCCCGTCTATCGGTCTTTCACCAGGGAGAATACTACATTTCCTATTCGGCTACCGGCGAAGGGGATCGCAAAAACAATCCGTTCACCCGCATAGATTTATCTCTGAAACAGGGCCTAACGGATGGAATAGCGGTTTTTCTGAACATCAATAACCTTATGAATATTGAGGAAGGCTCTTCGATTTATAATCAAATCTATAAACGGAAATTATTCCGCTACAGTCAAAGATATGGCATGACTGCGGATATGGGATTGACCTTTAAATTTTAGTCACATAATGGAGCACTAAGCATTTCCAGGATGAGTAGTAACAATTGGAGACAATCCGTTGGGATTGTCGCTTACCAAAAACATGTGCCAATTGGAAAAAGTATAACATGAAAGGAGAGTGTGTATGCACGTAAGAAGGTTAGCGTTTGTGATGATTTTCACCGCTTTGTTTGCCTTGACCCTTTTCGGTCAGGAGGCGGTGGTGACGCTGTTGCCGTACGATGGTACCGCGAACACCTTGTTGCAGGAGCAAATCAAGGCCGATACGACTACGACGCACGGGATGTTGGCGAACCGGGTCTACGAGTTGCCGCGCGGCCAGGTGTACGGAGCCAATGCGATTTTTGTGGTCTTGCCGGGGACGACCTTACGTCTGCGGGCGGCGGCCGGCGAAGGCAAGAAGCCGGTGATCTATTTGCTGGAGACGGGTACCGGCAACAATCCGACCTATCCGCCGGGATATTTTGTGCGGTTGAATGGTGGGAGTGTGGAGTTGAAGGATGTTTGCGTGGCTGGATTTTACGAGTGGGAGCCTGAGCGTTTGAATACGGTGCAAGGTGGTCTGATCGGGACGACCTCGGCGAGTGAATCGATCGTGGTGGATGGATGCATATTATCGAACTCGAACGGGAACCACATTCGGACGGATCAGAGTGTAAAGAAGGTGCAGGTCAGCAACACGATATTTGCGAACATGGGTGCGCTGACGCGTTCGAATCTGGGTGCTGGTAAAGGCCTGGATTTGCGCGATGTTGCTATTGACGTGCTCACTCTGGTAAATAACACTTTTGTGAATTACCAGGATCGGGCGCTCCGGCACTACACGACCGATCCCACGAAGGGGCCAATCCGGTATGCCCTGATAGACCACAATACCTTTGTGAACGGCATGGGTTTTCATGGGTTGTTCTCACTGGGTAATGTTGGCAATAGTATCACCATTACCAACAACCTGTTTGTGGATGGCTTTGCCCTGGGTGAAGACTCGACGGACGGGACGCGGGCCGCGGAGTGGGCCAATACGGGTGAATATTATCCGAATGGCCGCAGCAAGATTCAGTGGATATTCTCGACGCCGAATGATACGACGCAGTGGCAGATTCGCAATAATTTCTATACGGTTAGTGATTCCGGCTGGGCGTTTTTGAATGATTTCAATTTTGGGCCTGGCGAGCCGTTGTCGGATCATATCAAGAATCGTTTGGGGACCGCCGCTGATCAGGCCTTTACCTATGTTCAGAATTTCAAGTTGGTGGAGGCGCCGCGGTTGATGACGAACATGATGCGCTGGTACGAGGATCCGAATGGAGGCAATAAGACGAAGAACACGCCTTCGGATAAGTTTGTGGTGGCGCTGCACGATTACGATCGTCGCTTGCTGGAATACTACCATGATACCCTGGATTGCGCCTATCCGACCAGTTCAATCGCTTATGTCGGCGTTTTTGACAATTTCCCCGCTGGTGACCTCAACTGGTTCCCGGCCAAGAAAGAAGCCTGGTTGGCTTGGAAGACCACTCCGACTCAGGAGGCGGTGGTGACGCTGTTGCCATACGATGGTACCGCGAACACCTTGTTGCAGGAGCAAATCAAGGCCGATACGACTACGACGCACGGGATGTTGGCGAACCGGGTCTACGAGTTACAGCGTGGCCAGGTGTATGGAGCCAATGCGATTTTTGTGGTATTGCCGGGGACGACCTTACGTCTGCGGGCGGCGGCCGGCGAAGGCAAGAAGCCGGTGATCTATTTGCTGGAGACGGGTACCGGCAACAATCCGACCTATCCGCCGGGATATTTTGTGCGGTTAAATGGTGGGAGTGTGGAGTTGAAGGATGTTTGCGTGGCTGGATTTTACGAGTGGGAGCCTGAGCGTTTGAATACGGTGCAAGGTGGTCTGATTGGGACGACCTCGGCGAGTGAATCGATCGTGGTGGATGGATGCATATTATCGAACTCGAACGGGAACCACATTCGGACGGATCAGAGTGTAAAGAAGGTGCAGGTCAGCAACACGATATTTGCGAACATGGGTGCGCTGACGCGTTCGAATCTGGGTGCTGGTAAAGGCCTGGATTTGCGCGATGTTGCTATTGACGTGCTCACTCTGGTAAATAACACTTTTGTGAATTACCAGGATCGGGCGCTCCGGCACTACACGACCGATCCCACGAAGGGGCCAATCCGGTATGCCCTGATAGACCACAATACCTTTGTGAACGGCATGGGTTTTCATGGGTTGTTCTCACTGGGTAATGTTGGCAATAGTATCACCATTACCAACAACCTGTTTGTGGATGGCTTTGCCCTGGGTGAAGACTCGACGGACGGGACGCGGGCCGCGGAGTGGGCCAATACGGGTGAATATTATCCGAATGGCCGCAGCAAGATTCAGTGGATATTCTCGACGCCGAATGATACGACGCAGTGGCAGATTCGCAATAATTTCTATACGGTTAGTGATTCCGGCTGGGCGTTTTTGAATGATTTCAATTTTGGGCCTGGCGAGCCGTTGTCGGATCATATCAAGAATCGTTTGGGGACCGCCGCTGACCAGGCTTTTACCTATGTTCAGAATTTCAAGTTGGTGGAGACGCCGCGGTTGATGACGAACATGATGCGTTGGTACGAGGATCCGAATGGAGGCAATAAGACGAAGAACACGCCTTCGGATAAGTTTGTGGTAGCACTGCATGATTACGATCGTCGCTTGCTGGAATACTACCATGATACCCTGGATTGCGCCTATCCAACAACGGACCTGGCTTACAGCGCAGCAACTTATGGTTACCCGGTAGGTGATCTGAACTGGTTCCCGACTTTGAAGGAAAAGTGGGAAAATGGAGAAGTCCTGGTCGGCATCACCGAACAAGTCACAACTGAGCCAACCAAGTTTGGACTCCACCAAAACTATCCGAATCCATTTAATCCAGTCACTACAATTACCTTCGCGATTGAGCAGAGCGGTTATACGACGTTAAGTGTCTATAATCTCTTGGGTCAGGTAGTGGCCAAACCGATCGCCAGCAAATTAACGGTAGGTACGTATAATTACGTCTTTGACGCCGGTGCTTTGCCAAGCGGAGTATATTTCTGTGTACTCGAATCGGCAGGTAAGGTCAGCGTTCGAAAGATGCTCTTGCTGAAGTGATCGCCCGGATTAAAAAGATCGACAAACTTAGTGGCAATGGGAGGGCGGCAACGCCCTCCCATTCCTGATTTACGCTGATGGTCAATTGAAAATGCTGGTTACTGCATGAACAGGTATTCAAGATTGTGGATTGCACTGGTTGGTGAGTGGCTGGTAGGAATATTTATTTCAAATTTATCGGCGACTGAACCTTACCCGCAAAAAAGCTGGTCGGTGATAATGACCGATGCAGTCATCAGCCGGCACCCGCAGGCCTGGACCATTGACGAGGCCAATCCATCCAAATGGGAGTACACTTACGGAGTGGTGCTGAAAGCCGTCTTGGAGGTTTGGGCGGTCACCGGAAACCAACATTACTGGCAGTACGTGGAGTCGTACTATGACCATTTTATTGATGAGCAGGGACAGATCTTGACCTATAAGCAGGAAGAATACAACATCGACCGCATTTGCCCGGGCAAGGTGCTGTTCAGACTTTACCAGTTGACCGGCAAGGAAAAGTACCGGCTGGCATTGCTTCGGTTACGGCAACAAATGCGCGAACAGCCCCGCACTCCGGAGGGTGGTTTCTGGCATAAAAAGATTTATCCGCAGCAGATGTGGTTGGATGGACTGTATATGGGAGCGCCTTTTTTGGCGGAGTATGCCCGGACTATGGATGAGCCGGAGTTATTCAACGATATAACCCGGCAATTTGTGCTGATGGAAAAACAGGCCCGGGATCCGCGCACCGGACTACTCTATCATGGTTGGGACGCCAGCCGGCAACAACGCTGGGCCGACCCGATAACTGGTTGCTCATCCCAATTTTGGGGACGAGCGGTCGGGTGGTACGCCATGGCGTTGGTCGATGCACTCGACTTTTTCCCGCCGGAGCACCCCGGGCGTGACAGCCTGGTCGCCATTCTCAATCGCTTAGCCGTAGCTCTGGCCAAAGTCCAGGATTCGCAGAGCGGATTATGGTACCAGGTACTGGATAAGGCTGGTGACAAGGGTAATTACCTTGAAGCATCCGCCTCCTGTATGTTTGTTTACAGCCTGACCAAGGGTGTGCGTCAGGGTTATTTGAGTGAAGCGCAGTGCCTGCCCGTTGCCCGGCGGGGCTATGCGGGTATTTTGGGAAAATTTATCACAACCGACAGTACCGGCCAGGTCGTCATCGGGCCGACCTGCAGTGTGGCGGGACTCGGCGGTAATCCATACCGCGACGGTAGTTACCAGTATTATGTCAGCACTCCGCAAAACTTTAAAGATCCCAAGGCCATCGGCCCGTTTATCTTGGCTAGCTTGGAAATGGAAACCAAGCAGGGGAAATAAATTTATCAACCTCTAAACCAGTTTTAATCGATGAAGCAAAAAAGTATCAAATCACCAGTTAAACGAAGCAAAATAATCATAACCACGATTGCGGTATTGGCTCTCTTGGCCGCTTTCTCCTATGGCGAGGTTCAGGGCTGGGCCAAAGTACCCCTGATTCTGAATGAGATCAAACCCCCGGTCTTTCCGGCTCGGGATTTCGACCTCCTGAATTTCGGAGCTAAAGGGGACAGCACCTTTGATAATACGCAGGCTTTTCGCAGTGCCATTGCCGCTTGTCATCAGGCGGGCGGCGGGCGGGTGGTTGTGCCACAGGGTATCTTTTTGACGGGTGCCATTCATCTGCAAAGTAATGTCAACCTTTTCCTGTCGCAAGGTTCGGTGATCCGCTTCAGTCGCGACCCGCGGCATTATTTACCGGTGGTTTTCACCCGATTCGAAGGTGTGGAATGCATGAATTACTCCCCGTTTATTTACGCTTATGGTGCTGAGAACATTGCCATCACAGGTAGCGGAACCCTCGATGGTAACGCTGACGACGAAAACTGGTGGTACTGGGCGGGCAAGAAGACTAACGGCTGGAAAGAAAGCCTGCCGGCTCAAAAGGAAGATCGCGATGCACTCTTTCGCATGGGCGAACAAGGTGTTCCGGTGGAATCCCGGATCTTTGGTGCGGGTCATTATCTACGCCCCAACTTCATCCAGTTTTATCGCTCACAACGGATTTTGATTGAAGGGATTACCATCATCCGCTCGCCAATGTGGGAAATCCACCCGGTGCTCTGTGAAAATGTCACCGTCCAGAAGGTCATCATCATCAGTCATGGCCCCAATAACGACGGGTGTAATCCCGAAAGTAGTAAAAATGTCCTCATCCGCGCATGTTATTTTGATACCGGCGATGATTGTATCGCCATCAAATCCGGCCGCGATACGGATGGCCGACGTCTCAAAGTACCCAGCGAAAATATCATCATCCAGGACTGCGTCATGAAAGACGGGCACGGCGGTGTGGTTATTGGAAGTGAAATGTCCGGCGATTGTCGCAATATTTTCGCGGAACGCTGTAAGATGGATAGTCCAAACCTCGACCGCGCCCTGCGCATCAAAACCAATTCACTCCGTGGCAGTATCGTGGAAAATATCTATATGCGCGATGTCAGTGTCGGTAAAGTGAGTGAAGCCGTCGTCCTGATTGACCTGTACTATTCCGATGGCGATGTCGGCAAGCATACCCCGATCGTCCGCAATATCTTCGTCAGTAACGTCACCAGCCAGCAGAGCCGTTACGCGTTAAGCTTCAACGGCTATGCTCGTTCGCCAATAACCGACGTGGTCATCGAAAATTGCCGGTTTGATAACGTCGCCGAAAAAAGTATTCTGTCCAATGTCAAAGGTCTGCAGTTGCGGGACGTTTACATCAATGGTCAACTGCAACCCGCGACTGCCACACCCTAAATCCCATTTAATAGCCAAACAAACGCGGTAGGAACATGGTGATCTGCGGGAAGTAGGTCACCAACATCAGTGCCAGAAACATGGCGATATAAAGCGGGATCAGCGGTTTGAACACCTTCTGGATGGTTGTTTGGGCTATGCCGCAACCAATGAAAAGGACGCTCCCGACCGGTGGCGTGCACAAGCCGATGCACAGATTCAGAATCATAATGATTCCGAAATGGATGGGATTGATCCCCAGCTGGGTCACAATTGGCAGGAAAATAGGGGTGAAAATCAGCACTGCCGGGGTCATATCCATGAAAGTGCCGACGACTAACAGAATCAGGTTAATGATCAGCATGATGACTATCTTGCTGTTCGAAATCGCTATCAGCGCGGCACTGATATTCTGCGGAATGTTTTCGTAGGACATCATCCAGGACATGCCCATTGAAGTGCCGATCAGGAACATCACGATCGCGGTCGTCGCCGCCGCATCGCGCAGAATTGAGGGAATCTCCTTCCATTTGACCTCGCGGTAAATGATCACCGACAGAATAAAAGTATAAAGCACAGCGATCGCCGAGGCTTCGGTCGGCGTAAAATAACCCGCCACAATGCCCCCGATGACAATGATAATCAGTAATAAGCTGGGCAGCGCATCCAACAGCCGCAGAACACTGGTTCTGAAGGTATAGTGTTCCGTACTGCGATAACCGCGGCGATAGGCGACGATTCCTGATACCAACATCAGAGATAGTCCGACGAGCATACCCGGTAAGTAGCCGGCGATGAACAGAGCCGCGATCGAAATTCCCCCGCTGGCGAGAGAATAGACGATCATAATATTGCTGGGCGGAATAATCAACCCGGTCGTGGCGGAAGTGATATTCACCGCCGCCGCATAATTTTTATCGTAACCCTCCTTTTCCATCAAAGGCGTCATGAAACCGCCGATGGCCGCCGCCGCGGCCGCCGCGGAACCGGAAATTGCGCCAAATAACATCGCGGCCAAGATGTTGACAAATGCTAAACCGCCGGGCAGTAAACCAACCAGCACCTTGGCGAAGTTGATCAAGCGCCGGGCAATCCCGCCCCGGTTCATCAACAATCCGGAAAGAATGAAAAACGGAATCGCTAAAAGCGCAAAACTGTCAATCGCAGTCGCCATTCTCTGCGCGATCGTAGTCACCGCAGGCAGGGACTGAATACTGCAGAGCATCGTCAGAATTGACGACAAACCAATACTGAATGTAATCGGAACTCCGCTTAGCAAGAGAACACAGAAACTTCCTACCAGGATGGCAATTTCAGTCCAGTACATCGCTACCTCCTGCATTGGTACCACCAGCCGCTACCGGCTTTTCTTCTAAAGCTCGCAGCAGACCGATGATCTCGCACAGACAGAAAAACAGGATCAAAATCCCACTGACAGGCAGCATCAGATAGACATAACCCAATTTGATCTGCAAAGCGGCCGAAATCTGGTGCAAAGTCAGTGTAATGGTGACCAGCCGCAGACCCCCGATGATCATTACGAAAAAGGCAAAAAGTAGAATGCTTACCTCGATAAAGAGTGCCAACCAGAGCCGGGCCCGTCCTTTGAGCCGGTTGGGCAGCAGGTCAATGGCTAAATGGATTTTTTTGCTGACCGCATAGGCGCCGCCCAACAATCCAATCCAGACCAATAAATAACGGGCTAACTCCTCAGTGTAGGAGCTCGGATTCCTGAGCACGAACCGAGTAAAGACCTGCCATAAGACGTTTAACACATTGGTGCCCATCAGCACGATGAGCACATATTCAAGAATTTTTTCCACGACATGCCGAAATCTGATCATTGGACAGCCCTGATTTTTTCGATTAATGCAGCTAATTCGGGTTTGCTCTGATACTCGCGGTAGATGCCGACCACTTTGTCCTGGAAAGGTTTTTTGTCCGGCCGGATAACCTGCACCCCGGCTTTTGCGACTTCTGCTAAGGCATGCGCAGTGGCAGTCTGCCAGAGGATTTTCTGGTGCTCGGCGGCGGCATTGGCGGCCTCCTGGAGCCATTGCTGAGCCTGAGACGGCAAACTGTTCCAGATAACCGTGCTGACCAGCAATACATCGGGCACGGAAGTATGCTCATCGAGAACGTAGTATCGGCACACTTCATAATGGTGTGAAAGGAAAAAAGTCGGCGGATTGTTCTCGGCGCCGTCCACAATTCCCTGCTGGAGCGCAGTGTACAATTCCCCCCAGGCAATGGGAGTCGCCGAGCCTCCGAACGCCTGAATCATTTTCAGGGAAGTCGGACTTTCCTGGGTGCGAATTTTCAGACCGCGCAGATCATCCGGAGTACGAATGGGTTGCCGAATGGTATAAAAATTGCGACTGCCGGCGTCGAAAAAACACAGCCCCCGTACCCAGAAACGCTGACCATCGAGCAGGAGCTGCCGTCCTATTTCGCCTTCCAGGACCTTATAGCGCTGGGCATCGTCACGGAACAGGTAAGGCAAACTGAAGACGCTGAATGCCGGCACGAAACTTTCCAGCACACTGCAGGACACCTTGGTCATTCCCAAACTGCCAATTTGCAGCAACTCGATACATTCACGTTCGGTGCCCAACTGTTGGCTTGGATAAATGTCAATCCGGTATTTGCCATGGGACTTGGCCTGCAGTTGCTGATCCATGAAGACCATCGCCTGATGCACGGGATGCGATGGATCGAGTCCGTGCGCCAGTTTGATGACAGTTGTCTTCTGCTCCCGGGCGCATCGCGTGCTGAAAACCAGAAGCATCATTGTAAATAGTAGATGTGTCGTTTTCTTCATCTGCCGTATTCCTGAAACATACTTAACCTAATTTGTAGACCTGCCAGGGCAATTCGTACGCTAAGGCTTTGATCATGCGCTGAGCATCATCCATGTCAATTATATGGCGGGTGACCTGACGAGCTAAGAAGGTCGCATCTACTCGGCGCGAAAGATCATGCCGGGCAGGAATAGAAGGGAAAGCCCGCGTATCGTCGGTGAAACCGACCGTGTTGTAAATGCTGGCGGTTTCGCTGACCTGTTCGCGGAAGCGCAGCATGCCCTGCAGACTGTCATGGAACCACCAGGCGGCACCTAATTTAAGCGCCGGATAATGACCGGCCAATGGTGCCAGCTCCCTCGCGTATGGACTTTCGTCTGCCGTGAAAACTACCAGCGTCAGACGCGGATCGTTGCCGAAAATATTCAAAAGTTCGGCAAGATTGCGGGTGAATTCCGTTGTCACGGGAATGTCGCACCCCTTGTTGATCCCGAATTTCTCGAAAACCAGGCGATTATGGTTGCGCATGACTCCGGCATGGATTTGCATTACCAGGCCATCCGCGATGCTCATGCGCGCCATTTCGATCAGCATATGGGCTTGAAAAGCGCAAGTTTCCTGCACGCTGACCGAACCGCGCAGGGCGTGTTGGAAAATCGTTTCGATTTCGGAAGCGGACAGATAATGCGTATAAGGGGTTTCAATACCCTGATCGGTAGAAACCGCCCCGCATTGTTTAAAATAAGCCCGTCGATTTTCCAGGCTGGAGATGAATTGCCTAAAATTGCCGATAGCCATCCCCGAAGCCTTTTCTAATGCCGTCAACTCGCTTTTCCACGCCGGGGCATTGATCTCGAATAGCGCATCGGGACGGAAACACGGAATTACGCGTCCGGGCCAACCCGATGCGCGGATTTGCCGGTGAAAAACAAGCGGATCGGCAGGGGCGTCGGTGGTTGTCAGAACGGCAAGTTTAAAACGCTCAAATAGCTTCCGCGGCAGAAAGGCAGGTTCTCTCAGCTTAGCCTCCAATTGCTCATAAATCTTCTGGCCATTGGCGGTGGTCAGTTTTTCTGAAATTCCAAAAACCTCTTCCAATTCCTGAGTCAGCCAGATACCGGTAGGCGTCCCGGCGAACAGGTAGAAATTGTCGGCGAAAATCTGCCAGATTTTGCGCGGGTCCTGCTCAACGGGACTTCCATCGAGAGTCGGGATGCCCAGGGTCGCAAGCGGAATGCCTTGCGAATAGAGCAGACGGTAGATGTAATGATCGGGAATTAGGATTAGTTCAGTGGGATTGGGAAAAGGCTTGTTTTCCGCTAATAGTCGTGGCTCGACATGACCATGCGGCGAAATCAGGGGTAAATCGCGCACCATGGAATAGAGTTCGAATGCAATTTGCCTAACCTGCGGTTCGGGATCGAATATGCGAAAGGGATTGAGTGTCATAAATGTACCTGCTGTTGCGACATTAAAGTCCCCATGTCATTTTTATTACTCAGAATAACCATTAAAAACGGCTCAAAGTTAGTAAAATTTCAGGAACATCCATCAACAAATTATTGGTTTTAGCACCGGAAAAAATGCCTCCCCATTAACGCGGGATATTTCTCAACCGGTTTAAGGAAATGAAATTAACCGGAAACTGATATTGACGCCGGTATTCAGGCTTGGATTTGGGCCGATGTAGATTGCTGATCGGCATTCCCGATTTCATTTCCCGAACCCATCTGCATGCGCCTGCACAGGTGGAAAATTGCATTGGGTCATTCTATTGTCTCGGTTTTTATTCTGCCCGACAAAGAAAAATATTGAATTATTGCCGATTATATGTTAAGATAAAACAGTTTTTACACAACAGAAACGATGAACGCGTACGTAAAATATTATCACTACTTTTATTTCAAGGGATTAGACCGGAAGGGGCTTTAATTACACGCAAATTTATACCAAGAAAACCCCTTCCATAGCGAAGGGGTTTTTGTTTATATAGGTAAGTTAAACTAAGGAGTACCGAGCAGTTTGAAAGAGATTAGCGAGAATTTGAAACTGGCTACCATTAAAAGCCAGCTGACAAAAACCCGGATTCAGGTCGGCGAAATTACCATCGGGCAGGATTTGGTCGTCATGGCGGGCCCCTGTGCCGTGGAATCAGAAGAGCAACTGATGCAGACCGCCGCCGCCGTCAAAGCCGCGGGTGCCAATATCCTGCGCGGAGGCGCCTTCAAGCCACGCACTTCGCCTTATGATTTTCACGGCCTGGGTCTGCAGGCCCTGAAACTGCTGGAAAAGGCGCGGGCAGCCTATGGATTGCCGATTATTACCGAAGTGCTTGATTCGCGTGACGTGACCTGGATCGGTGAATATGTGGACATTCTCCAAATTGGGGCACGCAATATGCAGAATTTTGCATTGCTCAAAGAGGTCGGGAAGAGTCGTAAACCAGTCCTGCTCAAACGCGGGATGCACTCGACCCTGAAAGAATGGCTGAACTGTGCCGAATACATCCTTTCGGAAGGTAATCCACAGGTAATCCTCTGTGAACGGGGCATACGCACCTTCGAAACCTACACGCGCAACACGCTCGACTTAAGCATTGTGCCGGCGGTGCACGAGTTGACCCATTTGCCTATTATCGTTGATCCATCGCATGCTACCGGTCGGGTCAGCCTGATCAAATCCATGGCATTAGCTGCGGTGACGGCGGGTGCGGATGGCTTGCTGATCGAAGTTCATTACCGACCGGAAACAGCGCTCAGCGACCGTGATCAGCAACTGAATCTGCCCCAGTTCGCGGATCTGATGCAGGCCGTCCTGCGTTTGAAAAATTTTATGCCAACATTGGAAAGCCTGGCTGACCATGCAAAGAACAATTGAACTGCACGGCCGGCTCTCGACTATTTCGACCTGTGATAGTTTGCAGGAAGTTTTTAAATACGTCGAGCCGCGCCGCACGGTAGTTATTACCGATGAGAACGTGGAGCGCCTATACGGCAGGCAATTTGCGGATTTTATCAAAATAGTCCTGAAGCCAGGAGAGCAATCAAAAAGCCTCGTAACGATGCAGAAAATTTATCGCGGTTTACTGAAGTACGGTGTCGATCGTGGCTGGACGGTTCTCGGGCTGGGCGGGGGCGTTGTCTGCGATGTCGCCGGTTTTACCGCCAGCACCTTTATACGCGGAATAGATTTCGGCTTCGTAGCCACAACAATCATGGCCCAGGCGGATGCCAGCATCGGCGGGAAAAACGGCGTCAATTTTGCCGGCATTAAAAATATCATCGGTACCATCAATCAGCCCCGCTTCGTGCTCTGTCCGCGGGATGTGCTGAGCACTTTGCCACGCCGCCATCTGCTCAACGGGATCGCCGAAATCATCAAATGCGGCGCAATCGGCGACGCCGATTTGTTAGCGATTCTGCGCACGCAGAGCGAACAAATTCTGCATCTTCAGACCGAATCGGTCGAAAAAATCATCAGCCGGGCGATCAACCTGAAAGCCGACATTGTCCTGCGCGATGAACGTGAGCAGAACGAGCGTCGCAAACTGAACTTCGGGCATTCCATCGGACATGCGCTAGAAGCTGTCACAGACCTCCTGCACGGGGAGGCCGTGGCCATCGGCATGCATTGCGCGGCGGCCATCTCTGTCCGTTTGGGCTATTTATCGCCAATCGCCCTGCAGACACTGACCACAATTTTGAATACTTACGAATTGCCGACGAAGCTGCCGGTCGCTCCGGAAAAAATCGTACCACTGATTGTAAAGGACAAAAAACGCCGGGACAATCAACTGCAATTTGTGATCCTGCGCCGCCTGGGTGAGGCGCAAATAGTTAACCTTGGCTTTCAACAAATCCGGGAATTTCTCGATGTTCTGTATGGTGATCGCGCATCTGACGCCCGCTGAAATTCTGAACCTCCTCCCCAAATCCGCCATGGCTGAAATTCGGCTGGATCTGTTAGACTTTCAATTGGCGGAATTAAGACGGATTTTTTCCGCTCACCCGCGGCTCGTCGCGACCTGCCGTCCGGGGCGTTTCAGCGACGATGCCCGCCAATTATTGCTGACTGAGGCACTGCGCAAGGGTGCGGCGTATGTTGATATAGAATGTGATGCGTCGGAAACCTATCGCCAGGCGCTGCAGACCGAGGCCAGCCGGGCCAATGCCAAAATTATAATTTCTTACCATAATTACGAATGTACTCCGGCTCGCTTGGAATTGCGCCGGATACTGCGTCATTGCGAAGCACTCGCCGGTGACCTGGTGAAGCTGGTCACCTATTGTCATGAGCGGCAGGATCAAATCCGCTTGCGGGAATTGTACGACTGGAATAAAAAACCGCTAATAGCCTTCGGAATGGGCAATTTTGGAATCGAGTCGCGTCTGACCGCTTTGCGACGAGGCGCGCCGTTTGTCTATGTGGCGGCGGCAGCAGAGCAAGCCACGGCGCCGGGACAGCCGACTGCGACCGACCTGCTCAATTTCAAGGGCCGGGAGTCCGTCAATGCCGGCTAAGCGTTTTGCGATTATCGGTCATCCGGTTTTGCATTCGAAAAGCCCCGTACTGCACCAATATTGGTTTCGGAAAATGAAAATCGCCGCAGGCTATAGCCGGATTATATCCGCCGATGGCCGGCAGGCTCTGCAGTTGGCGTCCAAATTGGGGATTCACGGTTTGAATGTCACGGCTCCCTTTAAACAAATGGTGATGGAGCAGACTGCGCACCTGTCGGCGGAAGCTTTGGGCGTTGGTGCGGTCAATACGCTCATTTTTAATAAAACAAACACTACAGGTTACAATACCGATGTAACCGGTATCTTGCGGGCATTTAAAATCAACCGGGTGCCTCTGAAGGGACATGCCGTCCTGGTCATCGGTGCCGGGGGGGCGGCCCGTGCGGTTCTTTATGCTCTGCGTTCCGCTCAGGCGCATGTCACCCTCGTCAATCGTACGATACCTAAAGGTCAGGCTTTGGCTGCGGTCAGCGGTGTGAATTTTAAACCGCTCAACCAGCTCGCTACTTGCGTGCGGGGGGCCGATATTATCATCAACACTTTACCAATGGGGATAAACATTATTCAGGAATCCTGGCTTAATGACCGGCAGATAGTTTTGGATGCTAATTATCACCACTCGTTGTTGGAGCCGATGACGCGTGCCGTGGGAGCGCATTTTATTCCGGGCACCACCTGGCTGATCGAACAAGCCCGTCCGGCTTTCAAATTATTCACCGGCAAGACCGCCGCGGGGACGATCCCGGAGCAGGTAATTCTTGAAAATCCGTTTGCCTCGTTAAATAATATTGTACTGACGGGTTCAATGGGTGCTGGCAAAACGGCCTTGGGGGAGCGATTGGCACAGCGCCTGCGCTGGAAATTCACCGATACCGATCAGGACGTGGAAAAGACTTGCGGGCGAACGATAACGCAGATATTCCGGGAAGCTGGCGAAGATCATTTTCGCGCGCTGGAAAGCCGCGCCCTGGCTAAAGCCTTGACCGGCCAGCGGCAGGTCATCGCGACGGGTGGCGGCATTATTCTAAGCGCGGCAAATCGGGCTTTGCTCCGTAAAAAGGCGCTGAATATCTGGTTGTTTGCCCGACCTGACCAAGTCTGGTCGAGAATCAGCCCGGCCAACCGCCCGCTTTTGCAAAACGGCGCTTCCCGAACGACTGCGAGAGACATTTTCCAGGAACGTTTTGAGCATTATTTCATGGCGGCGGATGCCATCCTGGACACTGAAGAACCTACCATCACCAGATGCACGGATTTACTTTATGCAGAAGTCAGTCAGCTCTTCAAGAATTGAGGGAACGGTCGCCGCGCCGGCATCTAAAAGCGTTCTGCAGCGTCTTATCGCCGGAGCGGTACTAACCCATGGCACCTCGAGCTTGCACGCGGTAACTGTTTGCGATGACAGCGCCGCCGCCCTCCGGATTGCCACGACGCTCGGCGCCGAAATTGAACGCGATGGCCGCGACCTCCGGATAAAAGGCGGACTCAATCCCCGTCAGGATGTACTTGATTGCGGCGAGTCGGGTTTGAGTTTGCGGATGTTTACCCCCATTGGAGCCTTATGCACTTGCCAATTGAAAATTACCGGTCAGCCGGCGTTGCGACGTCGTCCGATTGACATGATTCCCGAGCCGCTTCGTCGGTTAGGGGTAAAATGTTCAACTGTAGACGATCGTCTGCCGCTCACACTTCAGGGACCTCTGCGTGGCGGTGAAGTGACCCTGGACGGAACGATCAGTTCCCAGTTTCTGACCGGTCTGCTGATGGCTTTGCCCCTGGTCGAAGCCGACTCCCGGATCAGGGTTCTTAATTTGAAAAGCAAGCCTTATATTGACCTGACGCTCGCAATCCTGCAAAAATTTGGAATCCACGTCGAAAATCAAGCTTATCACCGGTTTTTTGTCAAGGGACGGCAGAAGTATCAACCATTGGAATTGACTGTCGAGGGTGACTACAGCGGCGCGGCTTTTCTGCTGGTGGCAGGTGCCCTGAGAGGACGGATCGAAGTAACCGGGTTACAGCAGGACTCCCAACAGGCTGACCGCGCCATTCTCACCGTTCTGCAGTCCTGTGGAGCGCGGGTTCAGGTGGAATCGAGCAGGGTACTGGTGGAACGGGGTGATCTGCGGGCTTTTGAATGCGATGCGACCGATTGCCCCGACCTTTTTCCACCACTGGTCGCATTGGCGGCGGGATGTAGCGGTGAGAGTCACATACGTGGCGCCAACCGTCTCTTGTTTAAGGAAAGCGACCGCGCTTCCGCCTTGCAGAGCGAATTCGGTCAGCTGGGTATTGTCATCAAACGGAACGATGACACGCTTACGGTTCAGGGTGGTAAAGTAAAGGGCGGCATTGTCGAGTCCCATCACGATCATCGCATCGCCATGGCTTTGGCGCTTGCCGGTCTGAGGGCGGTCGATCCCGTCATAATCAGCGGCGCGGAATGTGTCAATAAATCTTATCCGGCGTTTTTTAACGATCTTAAGCATGTGGGAGGTAACATAGATGGATAGTATTGGAAGGCTTTTTCGCATTACTGTATTCGGCGAATCGCATGGCAGCGACGTCGGGGTGGTAATTGACGGCTGTCTGCCGGGTATTCCGCTGACGACCGAAACCTTCGCGACCGATCTCGCCCGCCGCCGGGGCGGCACAGCCGGAACAACCAAACGCCTCGAAAGCGACCTGCCACGTTTCCTGAGTGGCATGTATCGGGGCAAAACGACCGGCGCGCCGTTGACGATCATTTTTACGAATGCCGACCAGCGCTCGGAGGATTATCCTGAATCGCCGATTTTTCGTCCCGGACAGGCCGATTTTACCGCCAACCGCAAATTTCAGGGCTGGAATGATCCCCGTGGGGGTGGCCATTTTTCGGGACGGTTGACCGTCGGATTGGTGGCCGCCGGTGTGATTGCCAAGAAAATCGTCCAGCCCATGCAAATCACCGCGCGCCTGACGGAAGTCGGCGGGCAGTCGGACTACGCGAAACTACTCGATGAAACTGCCGGTCAGGGAGACTCACTCGGGGGCTTAATCGAGTGTCAGGTAACCAATGTTCCGATCGGTCTGGGCGAACCGTTTTTTGACAGTGTGGAATCGGTTCTTGCGCATGCCTTGTTCTCAATTCCAGGCATCAAAGGCGTCGAGTTCGGCGCCGGTTTCGCCGCTGCCCGCATGGCTGGCAGTACCTTCAATGACCCGTTTGTCAGCGGCGACGGCAGGACGCTGTCTAATCATTCCGGTGGTATCAATGGCGGCATCACCAATGGCAATCCTCTGCTTTTCCGGGTAGCGGTAAGACCCACCGCCAGTATCGCCCGCAAACAAACGACCCTGAATTTCAAAACCGGCCAGATGACGCAGTTGACCATCAGGGGACGGCATGATGTCTGTTTTGCCCTGCGGACCCCGGTGATCGTCGAAGCCCTTACGGCTATTTGCCTCTCCGACCTTTTAATGATTCAGAAAGCCTTCACTACCGGAAAGGAGTTATCCCGATGAATCTGAAAGAAATACGCGACCAAATTGACATCATTGATGGCAAGCTCATCAAACTGCTCAATGACCGGTTAGTGCAGGCGCTCCTGGCCCGCAGATTCAAAACAGAGATCGAAGACCGGGCTCGCGAAAAGGAGATATTCAGCAATCTGACAAGTCGTACTTTCGGTCTGGTTGACCCGGATTTTGCGCGCCGACTTTATGCAATTATCCTTGATGAAAGTAAACGATTACAGGCGCTTAATTGGCCGGTGCTGGCGTTTCAGGGCGAACATGGTGCCTTCAGTGAAATGGCGGGCAAAGCCTGGAATCCCAGGGTTGCGACCGTCCCCTGCCGCGAGTTTGCGGAGCTGTTCGAGGGCGTGCAAGCCGGAACTTTTGATTTTGGGATCATACCAATCGAAAATGCACTCGGCGGGGTCGTCAGTCCGGTCAATGAGCTGTTAGTGACGACCAACCTGCACGTTATTGGAGCGGTCGAAATGCCGGTGCGGCATTGCCTGCTGGCGGTGCCCGGCGCCGATTATCGTGACCTGCGCAATGTCTACTCCCATCCCCAGGCATTGGCGCAATGCAAACGGTTTATGGCGCGCAATCGTCTCGATCCCGTGCCCTATTATGATACTGCCGGAGCGGCGCGCATGGTCGCTGAAAAAGGCTTGAAAGGCATTGCCGCGATCGCCAGCGCCCTCGCCGCACGGCTCTACAATTTGGAGATCATCAAGGAACAAATCGAGGATGCACCGACCAATACAACCCGGTTTCTGGTTTTGGCGCAGGCACCGTTGGATGAGGAGGGCGAGAAATGCTCACTGATTTTTTCCACCGCTCACAAAGCCGGCACATTGTTCCGAGTGCTGGAAATTTTCGCCAAGGCTGACTTAAACCTGACGCGCATCGAATCCGTACCCAAAGCGCCCGGTCAGTACGCTTTCTTCCTCGATTTTATCGGTTCTCCACGCAATCCAAAAGTCGCCGAGGCCTTACAGAAAGTCGCCCAGACGACGACGGAATATCGCCTGATGGGTTGTTATAAAGAAAGGATTTTAGCATGAAAATCTTCATTATGGGCGTCGGGCGCATGGGTGCCTGGCTGTCCGAGGAACTCTGCCATCAGCATCAGGTAGCGGTATATGATTGTGAACGTACCAAGATGAAATATTTAATCAATGTCAAACGCCTGACGAGTCTGGCACAGGTGGCGCACTTCAAGCCGCACATGGTGATCAATGCCGTTACAGCGCATAACACTATCGCGGCTTTCGAAGAACTCACCGGTCTGATTCCCGCGGAATGCCTTTTAGCGGATATTGCCTCAGTCAAAGCCGAGGTGGCGCAGTATTACCAGAGAACAGGCCGCCGGTTTGTTTCCACGCACCCGATGTTCGGGCCGACTTTTTCCAACATCCGCGACCTGCGCAACGAAAACGCCATTATCATTACGGAATCCGATCCCGCCGGTAAAGAATTCTTCCAACGATTTTTTTACAGTTTACAGCTGAACATCTACGAGTACACGTTCGAGGAGCACGATCGTACGACCGCCTACTCACTGGGAACGCCATTCGCCTCATCGCTGACCTTCGCCGCCAACATGAAACCACAAAAGGTGCCCGGTACGACCTTCCGTAAGCATTTGGAAATTGTACGGGGCCTGCTCTCGGAAGACGACTATCTGCTGTCCGAAGTGCTTTTCAATCCCTGTACGCTCCAGCAAATTGAACATATCAACTCACGCCTCGCTTACCTGACGCACATCATCCGCGCCCGCGATTACGAGGAAATGAAGCGCTTCCTCGACGGTCTGCGGAAAAACGTCGCCGAAGTCGAAAAGAGTACCTAAATTCGGATTGATATAAGAGCAATTAACGAATAATGCGGAATATTAAATGCAAAGTCAGCAGCGCGGCGCAGGAATTTGGGCGATGGCCGCTACGGCGTTTCTCTGGAGTCTGGGCGGATTGTTCATCAAAATCATCGACTGGAATCCAATCGCGATCGCCGGACTGCGCAGTTTTATTGCTTCGTTCGTCCTTTTACTTTATTTAAAGCATCCCCGTCTTCATTTTTCCTTTCCACAGGTCGCGGCGGCCATCGCCAATGCGGCCACGATGTTTTTATTCGTTTCAGCCAATAAAACGACTACCGCCGCCAACGCCATTCTGCTCCAGTATTTCGCGCCCGTATTGACCGTTTTCATCGGAGCCGTTTTGCTCAAAGAGCGCCCGCACATCGAACATATTGTGGCGTTGCCGCTCGTCATAATCGGGATGGTGGTCATGTTATTCGATGAGCTCGGCGGTGGGAAATTATTCGGCAATCTCCTGGCGATCATGTCAGCGGTTACGTTTAGTTTTTATTTCGTGTTCATGCGCATGCAAAAAGATGGCTCCCTGCTCGAATCGGTGCTTCTGGCGCACTGGTTAACCGCCGCGCTCGGCTTGTTGATCGCGTTTTTCCTGCCTGCACCCCAAATCACCCTGCAATCAGTCGCAGCGATTTTGGTACTGGGAGTGATTCAGATCGGGCTGTCCGCGATTTTGTTTGCCATTGCGATTAAACGCATTTCGGCCGTGCAGGCGAGCCTCATCGCTGTCATCGAACCGGTATTTAATCCGCTGTGGGTATTCTTCGTGATCGGCGAAATGCCCGGCCCCAATACAATCGTCGGCGGTATTCTCATTATCGTGGCAGTTACGCTGACTTCCATCTGCAATACCCGTCGATAATCATTCGCATCCGCTATTTGACGATTTATTTAAAGAATGTATATTCACTAAACAATTACTTGATTGAAATTTAACTACGGCAACCGGAGATCTCAGATGTACTCAAGATGGAATACCTTAATGACTGGATTTTGGACAACCCTATGGGCAATTGTTACGGTCGTACAGGCGCAGGAGCAAATCGTTGATTCCAACTTCGTAATCGTCGTCGAGAAACCCGCTTACCCGCAAGCAGGTCCGATCGTCGCCATTGATGAAGCCCATTGTAATTTCCACACGGCCACCGGTCAGTATCGTCCCTTCGCCAAGTTATTAGAAAGCGACGGGTACGCTGTCAGGGCCTCACTTAGTAAATTCCAACCGGGAGCACTTACCGGGATTGCCGTGCTCGTTATTGCCAATGCGCTTCCCGATGACTCGCTTGACCTGACCAAGCCGGCGTTTACCGATGCTGAGTGCGACATAGTAAAGGAATGGGTAAAGGCTGGCGGTTCGCTCTTACTTATCGCCGATCATGCGCCGTTTGGAAGTGCCGCACAGAATTTAGCCCGTCGTTTCGGCATGAATATGGGCCAAGGTTGGGCCTTCGATCGCGACGAAACCGGAGAGCTTACAAGCAAGTTGGTTTTTTCGCGCGCCAACGGTTTGCTCGGTACGCATTCCATACTGAAGGGACGTTCACCGCGCGAAGAAATCAGCGTGGTCAAAACCTTCACCGGGCAATCGCTTAGTGTACCAATAAATGCGACGGCATTGTTAGCGTTTAGCGCCAATGCCTACGAAGCAGCGACTCGGGAGGTACTGAATGCCGAAAATCCTGTGCGGAACTCGAAGTCTATCGCCGGACGAGCCCAGGGAATTGCCCTGTCATTTGGCCAAGGTCGGGTCGTCGCGCTCGGTGAAGCGGGCTTCCTGACCGCCCAGCTTATTCGTTGGCCGGATGGACGTGAGGTGCGGTTTGGCATGAACGTGCCGGGTAGTGACGACCAGCAGTTTGCGCTCAATGTTATGCATTGGTTGTCGCGTCTGATAGAATAAGATGATGAATAACGTAGCTGACCAGCGATTAATGACGCTTTTACGCTGCCATCCGGAGGCAGGGCAACGCGCATTATATCGAAATCAAGATCAATGGAACCGAAAAAATCACTCAGGAGCGAGAAAGTGAGGAATAGCATATTTTTATTTATTCCGGTTGTCTGGTTCGGTATGCAAACCTGTGACGAAGCGCCGGAGAGAGGCCTTCCCATTAGCAGCGATTTCGTCTACCCATTGACTATCGGAAACCGCTGGAACTATACGATGTCGGTCACTTATTCAGATATTCATCCCGATTCGATCAGCCACTATTTGCAGAATTATACGATAGAATATTATGAAATCGTCACTAAGGATACTTTGCTGGATACCCTGCGGCTTTATGAGATTTATACCGGAAGCGAGGATTTGGCCCCTTCATACGCCTACTTTGCCAATGACAGCGACGGGTTCTTCCAATACGCCTATTTGACCAGCCAGTCAGACCTTCGCCTGCCCAAAGCCATTATGACTAAAGGACACCTGCAAAATCTTCACGATCTAACCCGCGGCTCCCTGTTGTTTAATAAACTCAGTGATTTGGGCTGGCTCAGTAAAGCCCAGAGCGATTCAATTCATTTTCTTGATGAGCCAAACATGATCTATGCCTACCCCTGGACGATCAGTGCCAGCTGGATCTATTCCTTTGAACCAAGAATCGAAAAGAAAATCATCGGTATCGAGACCGTCAAAACCAAGGCCGGGATCTATGACTGTTACCGGATTCAATGGATGACCACAAACCCCATTTATGCTGAGTATGTCGGGATAGTGGGTCTGGTGAAATCCGTTATCCGGATTAATGATCTGACGGTTACGACGCCCGAACATCCCGAAGGAGTCGGGCAGGCGGATATGAAAATTATTATAACTTTAGATAGCGTCAATTTTTAGCATCACATGAACTCGCTTTCTTGAAGGCCCTCCTGAGTATGAAAGCGGCCTTGCTAACCGGAATAAGACGATTTGCCATTGAGGAAGTTCCTACCCCCAATATTGTCAAGGACGACGATGTGCTGATCCGAATCAAAATGGTCGGCGTTTGCGGATCGGATATTCACTATTTTGCCGCCGGACGGATAGGGGATCAGATTATCCGGTATCCCTTCATCATCGGACATGAAGCCACCGGAATCGTCGAGAACGTCGGTAAAAAAGTGACCCGGGTAAAATCCGGTCAGCGGATCGCGCTTGATCCAGCCGTCAACTGTGGTCATTGTGATCAGTGCCGGGTGGGGCGTGTCAACACCTGCCGCAACCTGCGGTTTTTGGGAACTCCCCAGCAGATGGGGGGAGCGTTGTGCGAATACATTGTGCTTCCCGAAACCTGTTGCTACCCCATCAGCAATAGGCTGACCTTCGAGCAGGCGGTCCTGAGTGAGCCTTTGGCAATTGCAATTTATGCGGTCGAAAGATCGCGACTTCGAGCAGAGTCCAGTGTTGCTATTCTCGGCTGTGGTCCGATAGGCATGTCCGTTTTGCACGTCTTAAGAACGAAGGAGGTCGGCAATGTCTACGTTACGGACAAGATTCAGACGCGCCTCAAATTTGCCGGTGAATTGCATCCCCGATGGAGCGGCAATCCAGTCGCGACAAATATCGTCGAGGAAATTTTAAAATGTGAGCCTTTACAGCTCGATGTTGTCTTTGAATGTTGCGGAGATCCAGCCGCCATCGGTCAGGCTATTCAGCTTTTAAAGCCGGGCGGGACGCTGATGCTGATCGGTATCCCCGTCAATGACGAAATCTCCTTGCCGGTTCATGAATTGCGCCGCAGGGAAATCACTATCGTCAATGTACGGCGGCAGGCCCACTGCACCTCTCCAGCCATAGCCCTAATGGAGAATCGTCAGATAAAGATTGAAGGTTTGACGACTCACTATTTTCCACTTGCCAAGACCGCCGCAGCTTTCGCCACGGTCGCTAATTACCGAGATGGCGTGATGAAAGCCATGATCGTGGTTGATTGACACTGTAATTGCATTAAGCTGAACTTCCCGATTACAATCGCAATTGGCATGGAATTATTATAAAGAATGAATGTTATATGCATGGATATGGTTACTTTTCATCATAGAAAGGCGGAAAACCATTTGACTTTAAAAACAAAAATTAAGGTGATTTTAAAAATACGGACCAAAGTGAATATTGATCAGTTTATCGAACAAAATATTCTTGCTGGAATTGTATCCAAATTCCTGCTCTTTCAGGTATAAATAAAAGTGTTTTTTACTGACATCGTGATACTTCAAAAGCCGTTCTTTCGCATAGGACCATCCCGATTAATCGGGATCAGGCCGTTAATATGACGTCTTTTGGAGCCAAATTCCCTGCTGTGATCCACCGTAATGTGATGTCCACATTGCGACAACGATTTGTACGATCGGGAAGTATCCGTATAAAAAACACTGCCTTTTTCAGCATGGTCTTTAATCTCATCCATGAGGTTTTGAGCAGAAACATTATAAAGATCTTGTTTTACCTTTCCAGCATCCCAAACACGATCATTTTGTCTCGAGAGCCACGTCCGCGGGGCCCATTCTTTGTACCGCCGAAGTAACTCTCATCACACCCGATTTCGCCCGACAATTTGCGCAAATCCTGATCCAATACCCCCACAATTTCCTGGCGATATTGCATATACTTGTTTTGAACTGTAGATCAATAGATGCTTATGGTGGTAACAATTTGAGGAAGTAGCCTATTTAAATTTTCAGAGTAGTTGATTTCAGATTAAGAAAAAGGCCAGCAATGCTGGCCTTTTTTATTTTGCATTGATATGGCAGTTGGTGCTTGTGGAATTTTCCCATTGCTTTATTTTCGATGACTTTGGCTAATCCTTAAAGGGCAATTTATGGATTGGTGGCGAGGGACGGAATCGAACCGCCGACACAGGGATTTTCAGTCCCTTTATTAATACCCATTAAGTCATTGTTAATATGAGAG
>Ga0208047_1000006_pt1 | contig 88747 bp, 74 predicted proteins | sample Kivu_220m_FD_184162 | JGI IMG/M metagenome (GOLD analysis project Ga0208047, IMG submission 184162) | Freshwater microbial communities from Lake Kivu, Western Province, Rwanda to study Microbial Dark Matter (Phase II) - Kivu_220m (SPAdes)... | ecosystem: Environmental > Aquatic > Freshwater >...
CGGCCCGGCCCCCCTCCGCGCCCCCGTCCTCCCGTCCGGCCCTCCGGGGCCCGGCCGCTTCGGCGCCTACGCGACGAGGCTGCGCTACGCCGAGGAATGGGAGCGGCCGTGGCGGGTAGGCGAGGCGCCGGACGTCGTCGTCCGCTTCGACGAGAGCGGCGAGAGGCTCGTTTTCTGGCGGGGCACAAGCTTCATCCCCGCCTGGGTCACGGAGAACGGGATTTGGTACACCAACGAGTTCTACGAGACTCAGGACGGATCGATGACCACGAGCGCCGAGCCCATGGCCGACAAGCAGGCCCGGTTCTCGCACGCCCGCATTCTGGAGAGCAGCCCGGCCCGGGCCGTCGTCCTCTGGCGCTACGCGCCGGTGACGGTCGAGACCGGCCTCGTCTTCCCGGACGTTCTGACCGGCTGGAGCGACTGGGTCGAGGAGACTTTCACCGTCTACCCGGACCGGACGTGCGTCCGGAAGATCAGGACCTGGTCCTCGAAGCCGACGGTCGTGCCGTCCGAGGGCAAGGGCCTGGAGAACTTCCGCCAGTTCCATGAGGCGATCATCATCAATCCGCCCGGCACGCGGCCAGAAGACAACATCTGGCCCGAGGCCCTGACCCTGGCCAACATGAAAGGCGAGACCCGCACCTACTCCTGGGCCAAGGACGCGCCGGGCTTCCCGGCCGACTTCGACGCCGAGACCCGGGCCCTCCTGCGCCGCATCAGCGACCAGGACGCCGCCGCCCACAAGTGGCTGACCCTTCCTCGCCGGGGGAACATCCTCCGGGTGAACCTCAAGGCCAAGGCCAGCCCTTTCGCCATCGTCAACCCGCGAGGCGTGGCCATCGACTGCTACGCCGGCGAGATCATCCGCGAGCGGTCCATGTTCCCCTGGTGGAACCACTGGCCCGTCTCCCAGCAGATCCGGTCGAACGGCCGCTGGGCCGTGGCGCCCGACCGCGTCTCGCACAGCTCGCTGGCCCACATCCAATCGTGGAAGCCCTACGAGGAGTCGGCCGAAGGGCTGACCATGCTCCTGCTCAACGGCCTGAGCGACAAGCCCGCCGAGGGCCTCGTCCCTCTCGCCAAATCATGGCTCTCCCCCCCGAAAATCGAGGTTGCCCCGGGCGCGTTCACCGGCGAGGGTTACGACCCCGCCCAAAAGGCGTTCGTCGTGTCGCGCCGGACGGCGGCCGCTCCGGCCCCCGGGGCGGCGCTCGAAGCGACGTTCAGGGCGAACGCGGATTCGCCCCTCGTGAACCCTGCCCTTGTCGTCCGGAACTGGGGCGAAGCCGAGCCTCGGGTCGCGATCGACGGCCGGAACTTGGCCGATGGCCGCGACGTCCGCGTCGGGCGCGTCGCGCACCTCGAGGGCGAAGACCTCGTCGTCTGGTTCAGCCTGCAATCGACGTCCCCCGTCAAGATTTCCATAAGCCCCGCAAGCGGGCCAAAATAAGGAGACGCGAAGATGAAGAGAGCCTTCACCGTCCTCGTCGTCGTCATCGGCCTCGTCCCGGCGAACCTCCTCCGGGCGACCGGGAGACTCACCTTCGATAAGGCCGAGTACGCGGCCCGCCGCGCCCGGCTCATGGAGAAGATCCCCGACGGCGCGGCCGTCTTCCTGGGCGCCGCCCCCCCCGCCGGCGATACGGCCTTCCGGCAAGGCCACGACTTCCTCTATTTCACCGGCGTCCGCGTCCCCAACGCCTTTCTGATCGTGGACGGAGTCCGCAAGGAGAGCACGCTCTTCTTCACCATGACCGAGAAGGAGGCCGACGGCGAGGGGATCCCGGTCGAGCTCGTCCGCGACGCCCGCGGGGTCACGGGGATCGAGCGGATCCAGACCGCCGAACAGCTCGCCGCGGCCCTGACATCCCTGAGCCAGCGGATCCGCGTTCTCTACACGATGTTCAAGCCCGAGGAGCTCGGCCCGGAAAATTCCAACGAAAAGTTCAACGCCCTGCAGAAGTCGATGACCCAGAACATCTGGGACGGCCGGCTGACCCGGGAGCTGCAGTTCGTCAAGCAGCTCCGGAACAAGTTTCCCCAGGTCGACGTCCGGGATTGTTCCTCTCTCGTCTGGGAGATGCGCAAAGTCAAATCGCCCGCCGAGCTCGAGGTCATGCGCCGGGCCGGAAAGATTGGCGTCCAAGCCCACAACGCCCTCATCCGCTCGACGCGGCCGGGCGTCACGGAGAAGGCCCTCGAGGCCGTCTTCCAGTTCGTCTGCCGCCTGGGCGGGGCGGTGGACATGGCCTACCCGCCCATCCTCATGTCCGGCAAAAACCACGCCTATGGCCACTATCACGTTTACGACCGGACCCTCCAGGACGGCGAGATGGTCATTCTGGACGCCGGGCCCGATCTCGAGGACTACCACGTGGACATCTCGACGACGTTCCCGGTCGGAGACAGGTTCACGCCCCGCCAGAGGGAGCTCTACGAGACCGCCCTGGCCGTTCACGACGTCTGTCTGGACGCCTACCGCCCCGGCGTTACCTTCGGCCAGGTCGGGGAGAAGGTCGCCGCGATGCTGAAGGAAAAAGGATTCGACGCCTATGCCAAGGATTTTCGGGGCATCGTCCGCCTGGGCGGCTACAACCACATGATCGGGATGGCCACCCATGACGTTGCGGGGACGTTCGCCGGGTCGAACGAGGTCCTGGTGCCCGGCATCGTCTTCGCCTGCGACATCCAGCTCTTCAGGGTCGCGGAGGAGATCGGGATCCGGATCGAGGACACGATCGCCATCACCGAGAAGGGCTATGAGAACCTCTCCGCGGGCGTCCCCCGCACGGTCGCCGAGCTCGAATCCATGAAGAAGCGCGACGGGATCCTCCAGTCGCTGATAAAGCTGGGGCTCGACTGAGCGCGGGCCCCCGAGAAACGGGATGAAAGGGAGAACGAGGATGACCAAGAAAGTTTCCGTTTTCGCCGGCCTGTTCCTGGCCCTGGCCCTGATCGCGCCCGGGCAACAGACGCAGGCCCCGGTCGATTGGACGAAAAAAACGCTCCAGTCCGAGCGGACCCAGACCTATGACGCCCTCCACTACCTCATCAAGCTCGCGGTCGACATGGACTGGAAGTCCTTCGGCGGCGAGACGACCGTGACCGTGGCCTCGCTGCGCGACGGCCTGAAGGACGTCGTCCTGGACGCCGAGGAATTCAAGGTGACGTCGGTCCGGAGCGACTACGGCGATCCGCTGACATTCAGCCAGTCGGAGACGGAGCTCGCCGTAAACCTGGCCAAACCGGCCAAGCTCGGCGAACAGGTGACGTTCACCGTGGCCTACTCCGGCCGCGATCCCAAGATCGGGCTGCGTTTCGTGGACGCGACGCCCGACAATCCCAAGATCGTCTTTTCCGACTCCTTCCCGGTCAATGTCCACCACTGGTTTCCCTGCTACGATTACCCGAACGACAAGGTCACGAACGAGCTCGTCGTCACGGTCAAGGCGGGCAACAAGGTCGGGGCCAACGGCCGGCTGGTCGGCGTTACCGAGGACAAAGCCGCCGGGACAGTGACCTGGCACTGGTCGCAGGACCTCCCCCACTCCACGTACCTCATCTTCTTCGCCGCAGCGCCCTACGTGGTCGTCAAGGACGCGTTCGGGACGCTTCCGGTCAACTACTGGGTCTATCCCCAGGATGAGGCCAAGGCCCTTCCCACCTACGGGAAGACCCCGAAGATGATCGCCTTCTTCAACAAGACCTACGGGTACGACTATCCCTGGCAGAAGTACGACCAGATCTCGGTCCCCTCGGGCGGGGGCGCCGAGAGCACCTCGGCCACGGCCATGACCCACCGGATCATGGTCGGCGCGGCCGACGAGGCGGACTTCCCGGCCATCGGCATCGTCTCCCACGAGCTCGCCCACCAGTGGTGGGGCGACCTCATCACCCTCCGCAGCTGGGCCCACACGTGGCTGAACGAGAGCTTCGGGACCTACTCGGACTACCTCTACCACCGCTACGAGATGGGCGAGGAAGAGGGCGCCCTGAACCTGGCCAACAAGCTGGCGGCCTACCTCCGCGAGGCCAAGACGCGCTACATCCGGCCGATCGTCTCCGACCGCTACGACAAGCCCGGCGACATGTTCGACTCGCACACCTACCCCAAGGGGGCGCGGGTGATCCACATGCTCCGGTCGATCCTGGGCGACGAGGCGTTCTTCAAGACCCTCAGCGTCTTCCTCCACCGATTCGCCTTCCAGCCGGCGGAGACGGCGGACTTCATCCGGACGGTCAAGGACGTCACCGGCCGGAACCTCGACTGGTTCTTCGATCAGTGGTTGTTCAAGCCCGGCCACCCCGTCTTCGACATCGGAGCCCAATGGGTGCCGTCCCGCAAGGTCGTCCAGATGACCGTCGCCCAAATCCAGGACTTCTCGCTCGGCGTTCCGGTTTTCCGAGTTCCCGTCGACATCAAGATCGTGACGGCCAAGGGCCCAACGACGACCTCGGTCTGGCTCAAGGAGAAGCGGGAGTCGTTCGAATTCCCGGCCGAGACCAAGCCTCTCCTCGTCCGGTTCGACGAGGGAAACGTCCTCATCAAGGAGGTCTCCTTCCCCAAGGATCTCGACGAGCTCCTCTACCAGCTGAAAAACGACGACGTCATCGGCCGGATGGATGCGGCCGGGGCGCTCCTCAAGTTCAGGGACGAACCGAGGACGGTCCCCGCGCTCGCCGCGAGCGCCAAGTCCGACCCGTTCTGGGCGGTCCGGAAGGCCTCAATCGAATCGCTGGCCAAGCTCGCCGGCGCGGGCGCTGCGCCCGCCCTGACGCAAGCCTGCCGGGACGCGGACGCCAACGTCCGGACGGCGGCGGTCCTGGCCCTGGGCGACCTGAAGGACAAGGGCCAGGCCGAATTTTTCAAGGAATTGTTCAATAAGGACGCGAGCCTAAAGGTCCGGACCGAGGCCGTCCGCTCGCTCGGCAAGACCGGCGACGCGGCGCTCGTCCCCTTCCTCAAGCAGGCGGCCGAGGTCGCCTCGCGGCAGAACATGATCAAGCGGGCCGCCGAAGCCGCGGTCAAGATGCTCGAGAAAAAATAGGCCGGCGAGTCCGCGAACCGGAACGGCCAATCCTCGGCAGGATGTCCATTCGGGTCTCGGGCGGGTCGGGCCCGGCTTATCCTGATCATGATAAAATCAATTGGAGGACGATCTCATGGAGCGACGCGATTTCCTCAAAACCTTCGGCTTGGGCGCCTCCAGCCTGGTTCATCCCCTCGACGAAGCCTTGTTCCGAAAAACACCGCCTCTCGAAAAGCTGCCCAATATCGTCATCATCCTGGGTGACGACGTGGGCCAGGGCGATTTGAGCGGCTACAACAAGGACTCCAAGATCCCCACTCCCCGCATGGACCGTATCGCCGCCGGGGGAGTGAGATTTACCGACGCCCATTCGCCGTCGGCCCTCTGCTCCCCCACCCGATACGGTCTTCTGACCGGCCGCTATGCCTGGCGAACCCGGCTTCAGAAATTCGTTCTGTTGTCGTACGATCCGCCGCTCATCGAACCGACCCGGATGACGGTCGCTTCGCTACTCAAGAAATCCGGCTACGGGACGGCCTGGATCGGCAAATGGCACGTCGGCCTCGAATGGCCGACCAAAGACGGAAGCCCGGCTGAAAAGACCATCGACCGCAAGGCGCCCGGCAAGACCGACGAGAAGCTCCAAGAGATCATCGATTTCACCAAACCGATTCGGGGCGGTCCGACCTCTCTCGGCTTCGATTACTTCTACGGGACGTCGGCCTGCTGCACCTCGGATCCTCCTTACTGCTTCATCGAGAACGACCGGACCGTTGTCGTCCCGACGCGGATGAGCCGCGAGGAATGGCGCGGCCTCCCGGGCTTCGTCCCGGGACCGATGGCCGACGATTGGTCGGAAACGGATTGCGATTTCACCCTGACCCGGAAAGCCATCGATTTCATCGACGGCCATCTCGAAAAGCATCCCAAGAAACCATTCTTCCTGGTTCTTTCGACGTCCTCTCCCCATAATCCCTTTCTGGTTCCCGAGGCGATGAAGGGAAAGAGCCAGGCCGGCCCTCGCGGCGATCTCGTCACGGTCGTCGACTGGGCCGTCGGACAGATCGACGACCACCTCGCGAAGCGGGGGCTCGTGAGCGAGACGCTGCTCATCGTCACCAGCGATAACGGTGCCGTGCGGGGGGAGAACGGCCACAAATCGGAGAACGACTTCCGAGGGTACAAAGCCTCGGTCTACGAGGGCGGAACCCGCATTCCCTTCATCGCCCGCTGGCCGGGCAAGATTCGGCCGGGGACGACATCGTCCGAGACCATCTCCCTGATCGATCTCTGCGCGACATGCGCGGCTCTCACGGGAACGGCCCTGCCGGACGACGCGGCCGAAGACAGCCGCGACGTTCTTCCCGCGATCCTCGGCCGCTCGGACGGACGGCCTCTCCACGAGGCGATGATCTTCGACTCCGGAAACGGGGAATTCTCCTTACGCCAGGGACGCTGGAAAGTCATCGTCGGGATCCTGGATAACCTGAAAGCGATCCAGGCAAACGAGAAGGCGGGCCAGCTCTACGACCTCGACGAAGACCCGGGCGAGCAGAACGACGTCTGGGCCCAACACCCGGATCTCGCCAGGTCGATGATCGAGCGGCTGGTGAAATATCGCGCCGAAGGGCGAAGCCGACCCTTGAAAGATGCTCAGGGATTGGGGAACTGGGCCTTCCTCACCAGGAGACTCATATGAGAACCCGTCCATCCTTTCCTCACGGTTCGTCCCTGGCCCTCTGGCTCGGCCTGGTTCTGGCTCCCTTTCTCGGCTGTCCGAAAGCCCACGGCCAAGAATCCCGCAATCCGCTGCTCAAATCCTGGCCGCGTCATCTCGAGCTTCGCCGGGATTCGGCGTTCAATTTGGAATGGATCTCCCTCGGCCCGGTCATGAACAGCGCCCGGGCGGCCTGCGTCCAGGGCGATCCGACCCGGCCGGGAACGCTCTACGCCGCCTTCGGGCCGGGAAACCTCTGGAAAACGACGGACGGCGGCCTGACCTGGGCGGCCATCTTCGAGAACCAGCCGGTCCTGGGCATCGGCGACGTGGCCCTGGCGCCCTCGCGGCCGGAAACGATCTGGCTCGGGACGGGCGTCGACCTGAAAAAGCCGCGCAATTTCACGATGACCGGGGCGGGAGTTTGCCGCTCGGACGACGGCGGCCTGACCTGGCGCCATCTCGGGCTCGAAGATTCCTATCACATCGGGAAGATCGACGTCCACCCCCGCGACCCCGAAACGGCTTTCGTCGCCGTCCACGGCCATTACTGGACGACGAACCCCAACCGGGGCCTCTACCGGACCCGGGACGGGGGAAAGACCTGGGACCACGTCCTCTTCGTCAACGAGCGGACCGGGGCCAACGACGTCATCATCGCCCCGTCCGACCCGAACGTCGTCTATGCGACGACCTGGGAAAACTATCCCGACATCGCCGGGCCGTCGAGCGGCGTCTACAAAAGCGAGGACGGCGGGACGACCTGGCGGCGGCTCGCCGGCGGATTGCCCTCGGGGAACCGGACCGGACGGATCGGCCTGGCCGTCTCGGCCCGCGACGCGGCCAAGGCCTACGTCCTCGTCGACAACCTGAACCGCGGCGACGATCCGCCGGCCGAGGTCTACCGGACGGACGACGGCGGAACGACCTGGCGGCGGACGCACAAGGACGACCTCCTGATTTTCGGCCGGATCGGCTGGTATTTCGCCGACATTTACCTTAATCCTCAGGACGACGAAGAGGTCTACGCCCTCGGCATCCGCGTCGCCCGGAGCGCGGACGGGGGAAAGACGTTCGGCCTCGTCGGCGGCGACGTCCACCACCTCGTCCCCAATCCCTCCGAAAGCCTCCATCTCGACCACTGCGAGATGTGGATCGACCCTGCGAATCCCGGCCACCTCGCCCTCGGCAACGACGGCGGAGTCTACACGAGTTGGAACAGGGGCCGGACATGGCTCCACCACAACAACATCCCCGCCGGAGAATTCTACGACATCTCGGTCGACGACCAGTCGCCCTACCGCGTCTTCGGCGGGACGCAGGATGACGCCTCGGTCTACGGGCCGGCCAGGGAATGGGACCCCCGTTTCCCCGACGGCTGGTCCTATGTCTGGCTGGACGCCTGGTCCGGAGGGGACGGCTGTTTCACCTTCGCCGACCCGGCCGATCCGAATGTCGTCTATTTCTCGTCGCAGAACGGGGCCGCCCGGCGCAAGGACCTGCGGACGGGACGGTCCGTATCCATCCGGCCGCGGCCGCCCAAGGATTTCAAAGGGACGCTCCGCTACAACTTCATCACCCCGTATTTCGCCTCGGCCCACGATCCGAAAGTCCTCTACCACGGCGGGAACCACATCTTCAAGAGCGGCGACCGAGGCGAGACGTGGAGCCTGATCAGCCCCGACCTCTCGGTTTCGGCCGAAGAGGAGCGGAAATCGACGGCCGCCGGCGCGATCGCCGAGTCTCCGCTCCGGGCGGGGCATCTATACGCGGGAATGGACCGGGGTGCTTTCTGGGTCAGCCGGGACGACGGGCAAACCTGGGAGGAACGCTCGGCCGGCCTGCCTCCCTTCTATATCCGGAGCATCTGTCCGTCGCGGTTCAAGCCGGGACGAGTCTATACCGCCGTTTCGGGGATCAACTATGACGACCTCGGCTGCCACCTCTATGTCTCCGAGGACGACGGATGGACCTGGACCTCGCTCTCGGCCGGACTCCCCGACGAAGTCGCGTATGTCATCCTCGAAGACCCGACAAATGAGAATCTTCTCTACGCGGGCCTCCTACGGGGAGTCTACGTGTCCGCCGACCGGGGCGCGACGTGGTCCCTCCTGGGGCCCAATCTTCCTGCGGCGGCCGTCTCCGACCTGGTCATCCAGGAACGGGAAGAGGATCTCCTCGCCGGAACGTACGGCCGGGGGATCTACAAGATGAATATCCGGCCGATCCGGGAGGCGTTCCGGAACGGCCCGCCTTCGTCCGCCATCCTCTTCGCCCCCCCTACCGCCAAGCGGCCCTGGGTCAACGACACCCATCGGAATTTCGTGCTCCGTACGGCGGAAAAGGTCCCGCTGACGTTTTTTCTCCCCCGCAAGGCTTCCGTCACCCTCAGCGTCGTGAACGCCAAGGGGGAGGTCGTATCAACCATGCCCTTCGAAGGCCGGAAAGGATTCAACCAGTTCCGCTGGGACCTAGTGGCCAGGACCGAGGACAGCGCCGATGCCTATTTTTTCCAATACCGCCAATTCGCTACCGCTCAAAAATACACGCTCAAGCTGACCGGCGAGGGAATCGCTCTCGAAGCGCCTCTCGTCATTGAGGAGCGGCAAACGCCGCGGGACTGACCGGGCGGAGGGCTCGAGCAAGATTCACGCCGATTCCGGCCTTCAGCGGCCGAAGGTCTCGGCCGGGATCGGGACTTTCTTGAATCCCGGCCCCTGCCACGAAACCTGAAGGCCCATCCCCCCGGTCCCCTGGAAATAGACGAGCTCGAAGGCGTGCCATCCAGCCTCGAGGGCGATCTCGGCTTTTTCCTCGGTCATGCCGTGAACGCCGTCGTTCGCGACGATTTCCTTTTCAGCGACCGAAAGCTTCGTCCCGTCGTCGGAGTTGAGATAAAAGACATAGACTCCGGTTTCGGGGACGCGGATCGAACCCTTGAATCTCAGGGCGAAATCGTCCTTGTCCTTGGCGACGGCGATATCCGGACGAGGGGCCGTTCCCGCCCTGGCCGGTTTCAACGCCGAGAAATCCGGCAACTTCTCGAAACGGCCTTCGAAATACTCATAGGCCAGCCCCTTTTCGGAGGGGGGCTTCGCCGAAGGGGCCAGCGCCGTTGCCGGCTTGAACGTCCGGCTTTCGACGAGGCTCGATGTCCCGTCGGGCCAGTACGCCCTGGCCTTGACCGTCGTCTCCTCCTTGACGAGGAGGGGCTCGGCGTAAAGCGGCGAACCCGGTCCCGGCTCGCCGCCGTCGAGGGTATAGCGAATGGAAGCCCCGTTCCGGGCTTCGAGCTCGACGGCGAACGAAGGCCCGACGAAGAGCGTCTGGTCGGCCGCGAATCGTGGAGGCAGATAGCCCCGGTTGAGGGCCGAGAAGCGGGCGGGGTCGAGCTTGACCACGGCGCGGTCGTAGGTCGCGAGGCCGTTGACCTCGATTTCGCAGTCCGAGGTCTGGGTGTAGACAGCCGCCGCCAAGCCTTTGTCGACCAGCGGGTAGAGGCTTTTCAGGAGGTCCGCGTAGCGCCGCTCGTAGGCTTGGACGTCGTCGAAGTTCCGGTATCCCCAATTGCCCTCGGCCTGCCAGAGATGGCCGCTGAGCGGAAGCCCGAGGCCGCCGAACTCGCCCAGGACGGCGGCCCGCTTCTCCTCGACGGGGGGCATGGCCGGTCCGGGGTAAGCGTGGATGTCGACGACGTCTCCGACACCCTTGTCGGTCCAGCCGCTGGCGTTGTTGACCAGGCGGGTGGAGTCGAGCTCCTTCGTCCAGGCCGTGATTCTTTCCGTATCGTACTGCCCCCAGCCCTCGTTGAACGGAACCCACATGATGATCGAGGGATGGTTGCGAAGGGCCTCGATGACGGCTTTCCATTCTCCTTCGAATTGGGCGTCGCGCCGGGCGAGTTCCTCGGACGTCATGGCCTCGCGCTTGAAAAGCGCGCTGGGCATGTCCTGCCAGACGAGCAGGCCGAGCTTGTCGCACCAGTAATAAAGCCGGTCAGGCTCGACCTTGACGTGCTTGCGGAGCATGTTCATCCCCAAGGCCTTGATCATCTCGATATCGGACCGCAGGGCGGCGTCGGTCGGGGCGGTGTAGAGGCCGTCGGGCCACCAGCCCTGGTCGAGAGGCCCGATTTGAAAGACCGGCTCGTTGTTCAAGAACAGCCGGACATGTCCCTGTTCGTCTTTGCCCAGCGAAATCTTGCGCATCCCGGCGTAGCTCGCGACGGCATCGACGACCCGGCCGTCCTTCTTGAGGATGACCCCGAGGTCATAGAGCGCGGGGTGATCGGGCGACCAGAGCTCCGGCTGGGAAATCCGGACGACGGCCGGAAGCCGCCCTTCGACCACGGCCTCGGCGACGATGTTTTCCCCCTGGCGGACGGTCAGGTTGAACGACGTCCCTTCGGCTGGCCCTTCGATGACGGGCTCGACGGTCAGCGTTTCCTGATCGATGTCGGGAGTGATCTTGAGTTTGGAGATATAGGTCTTCGGAACCGGTTCGAGCCAGACCGTCCGCCAAATGCCCGTGACCGCCGTGTACCAAATCCCGCGGGGACTCGTGACCTGCTTTCCCCTGGCGACCGGGCTGTTCGCCTCGTCGGTCGGGTCGAAAACCCGAAGGACGATTTCCTGCTTCCGGCTTGGCTCGAGGGCATCGGTGATGTCGCAGCTCCAAGGATCATAGCCGCCCCGGTGGGAGCCGACTTCGCGGCCGTTGACCCAGACCGCGCTTTCCCAGTCCACGGCCCCGAAATGGAGGAGGATCCGGCCGCCCCGCCAGGGCCGGGGGATGGAGACCTCGCGGCGGTACCACAGCTCATTGGCCGCCCCGACAGCCCGGCCGACCCCGGAAAGGACCGATTCGACGGCGAAGGGGACCAGGATTTTCCCGTCCCAGGCGGACGGCCGGCCGGAGTCCTTGGCGACAAGGGCGTAATCCCAAGGGCCGTTGAGGTTCAGCCAATCCTCCCGAAGCATCTGGGGGCGCGGATACTCGGGAAGAACGCGGTCGGGCCGGATTTCCGCCGCCCAACGGGTCATGATCCGGTTTCCGGCCGGCTTCCATTCCGCTTCCGGCTTTGAGCCGCAGGAGATAAAAAACCCGGATATCGCCATCACCGAAACAACCATGCGGAGCCGACCGTTCATGACAGACCTCCTCACTTTTCCGGTTCCACCAATCGCAGTCTGATCAATTTTTGGGCGAGTCGATAGATGTCTTCCCGGCTTCCTTCTTTCCGGATGCCGATCGCGACGATATAAACGAAGACACTCTGGCGGCAAACCCGGTAGATGATCCGGTAGCGCTCGCCCGAGACGCGAAGGCTCCGGTATTCGGAGAGCTCTCCGATGAGGGCTTTCCCTTGCTTTTCCGGGTCGGTCTGCAGGCCGTCGATCCGTTTGACGATAACTTCCCGGACGCGGCGGTCGGGAATCCCCGCCAGCATCCTCAGGGCCGTCGGGGCGATGACGACCCGATGCGTCATGCCAGGCTCCGCTTGGCCTTGGCCCACGGGATCCCTTTGCCCGCGGCGATTTCCTCGATCCCCCGCTTGAGGGCGGAGCGCGCCTCCTCGTCTCCCAGGATCTCGAGGGTTTCGATGATCGACTCGTAGAGCTCCCAGGGCATCAACGCCAGGACGGGCTTGCCCCGTCTCGTGATGGCGACGGCTTCCCGTTCATCGCTCAACCGCTCGGGCAAGGACGTCAGCTCGCCGCGGGCTTCGCTCATCGAAAGGTTTTTCATTTCTTTGGACATGTTCATCATCCTGTGCATAAAATTGTACATAATAGCCGTTCCCCCGTCAAGACCATGCGCCGCTGGAGCTTTCTCGCGGGAGCTTGGGGTGGATTATCTTTTCAAGGCGGCGAGGGCGCGGCGGAGGGCTCGAGGTGAGAAATGGCCGTCTCGCTCCGCGTCTATCTTAAAGAACAGGGAATCGGGACCGGAGAAAATCGTCTTGACGAGCGTTCATACACATCGTATATAGAAAACGGGCTTTTCCTCCTCCACGACGATGCCGACTTCGACAAAATCGCCCGGCATTTCCACCTGAAAATCCGGGAATGATGGGGCGCAAACTGTCAGCCGGTCATTTGGCGGTATGGCGCTGAATGAGGGCCCCCGCGGCCTCGTCGCAGACCTTGGCCCCCGCCGGCGGGCCCTGGTTTGTCGCGACGAGGACGGCGAAATCTCGTTTGGGGGCCATCCAGACGACGGCGTAGTTCATGGTATTGCTGCCGGCGTGGGTCAAGACCGTTCCCCCGCCCCACTCGCGTTCGGCGACGCTCCACCCCAAGGCGTAATTCCCGCCGAACGGAGGCGTCCCGAGAGTCTTGTATGACTCGGGCCGGAGGAATGCCTTGCCACCCCGCGCCCCGCGGAGGTGATCGACGACGAATTTCGCCCAGTCCTGGAGGCTCATGTGGACGGTTCCCGCGGGTCCGAGAACTGGGGGATTATCCACGGCCGGCCCGTTTCCCGAAACGGGTTTGCCGTTCGCCCCGTGTCCCCACGGTTGGTCGATCAGGCCGGACGTTCCCGTCCCCCCGAAACCGGCGCTTTTCATGTCCAGCGGCTCGAAGACATACTTCTTGATGAGGTCCTCCCAGCTCGCCGACATCGCCTTTTCCGCCATAGCCCCGGCGAGGACGTAACCCAGATTCGAATAGAGATAGAGCGTCCCGGGCGGGGCCACGGGCTTCAATCGGGGCAACATCTTTACGCAGGAGATACGCTGGTCAATCAAGGAGGCCCCGGGTTTTGCCAGCCCGATCCAGGGGATATTGGCCGGAAGTCCGGAACGATGGGACAGAAGATGGAGGAGGGTCACCCCCCGCATTTCGGAAGGGAGCTCGGGAGCGATGTCGGGGAAAACCTGCTCGATTGTCGTCTCCCATCCGAGCTTTCCTTTCTCGACGAGAAGGGCGATCAGCGTCGCGGTCATGGCCTTGGTGTCCGAGCCGAGGTGCCATTTGTCTTCGACCGTGACGGCGACATCCGTCTCGGCTTTCCTCACCCCGACCGCCCCGACGGCAACGAGTCCATCACTCGTCAAGACAGCGCCGGCCAAGGCCGGAACATTATTTTTTGTCCTGACAGGCTCGAGGAGATCGTTGACCCACCTATCTCCCTCGGCCGTTCGAACGGACCGACCAGGCTCTTGGGCGGTCCCGGCAAAGGGAAGGAGGATCATGACCAGCACGGCGGCGCTCAACATCTGCGGTTTCGCCACGGCGACTTTTTTCATGCTCTGACCTCAGGCGAAAATCTCGCGGAGGACGGTCATTGTCGAGAAGAGGGGGCCAGCCGGAGCATGCCGCACCCCTAATCCGTGTGGAAGACCTCTGCCATCCGGCTCCACCACTCCTTCTCGCCGCGGAGCGGAATGGCCGATTGGCAGGGGTCGGTCTCCTTCCACCAGCGCTGGGTCTCGGGATCGGCGGCCATCTTGGCCATGTCGGCCTCGAAATCGACGCCGGTGTATTCAAAGTAGGAAAAGAGATAATGCTTGCCGGGCTCGATCTCCTTGAGGTAGATCGAGTAATTCAGGATGTGGCAGTCCTTGATCTTGCGGAGCACGCCCGGCCAGACGGCGGTGTGGAGCTTCTTGTAATAATCGATTTTATCAGGCTTGAGCATGATGACCATGCCGTAGCGCATTTTCATCCTCCATTCGACGGCGATGCTGCGGGCTTGACATTCGTGATCTTGAGGGCGAGCGGCCAGTCGGGTCCCCAGGTGTGGGTCGGCGGTTTGGCCCCCGGCTTCAACCGCATCGAGGCCGGCGTCCGGATGAGCTGAATGGTCTGCGTCCGGGCGGCGGTGATGTGGAGGCCGGCCGCGTCTTCCTTCCATTCGACGCCGCCCTCCTGACTCAGGACGGAGATTTTCGTCTCCGGCGTCGTCTTGACGGACTTGAGGGTGATCCGGCAGCCGGCCGGGGCTTTGACGCCTTCGAGCCCGTACTCGAGGCCGGCGAAGGCATAGACCGTGTTGTCCGCGCGGCGGGTCGTCAACCAGACATCGCCTTCATTGGTCACGGTCCAAGGCCGCACTCCCCGGACACCCTCCCCGAACAAGCTCATCCAGAGACCGAGCTCCTGGAGAAGGGCCTCGTCGGCCGGGGCGATGAGTCCGTCGGGCCGGGGGCCGACGTTGAGGAGCATGTTCCCGCCCCGCGCCCGGATATGGATGAGGTTGTCGATGACCTCGCGGGCCGTCCGGACGTCGGCGTTGGGCTGGTAGGACCACTGCCAGCTCGTCGTCATGCAGCTCTCCCAGGCCCGGTCGTCGGCCTTGCCGGGGATCTCCTGCTCGGGAGTGGGGATTTCGCCCCGGCCGATGAAGACATCCTGGCGGACGCGCCAGGCGTGCTTCTTGAGGGGCTCGCACTTGCCGTCGAACCAGATCATGAAGATGTTGCCGTATTTCGTCAGGAGCTCCTCGACCTGGCCTCGCTCGTAGTCGACAAACGACGTCTTTTTCGGGCCGAAGGGGGCGGCGGCCGTGAAGTCGGCTTCGTAGAGATGCTTGAACCGTGTCCCCGTCTCGACCTGATAACGGAAATCGCCGGGCGAATAGTAAAATCCGACCAGAATGCCCTCCTTGCGGAAGGCCTCGGCGATCTGGGCGGTGATGTCCTTGCCATAGGGCGAGCGGGTGATCTTGAAATCGCTGTAGGCCGTGTCGAACATGGCGAATCCGTCGTGGTGCTTGGTCGTGAAGCAGACGTATTCGATGCCGGCGAGTTTGGCGGTGCGGGCCCAAGCGGACGGGTCGAAACGGACGGGGTTGAACGTCTCGGCCAGGCCGTAGTAGCGTTTGATATAGTCATCCGAGGCGTTCCAGAGCGGCCAGGAGATCTCCGTCCCCATCTGGGAGTTGGGCCCCCAATGGATGAAGAGGCCGAGCCCGGCGTCGCGGAAGATTTCGGCCTTTTGCGGATCGTTGGAGAGCCGGACCTGGTCCTCGGGGATGAGCGAGACGGCGGCGGCTCGCGGTGTGGCCGCCGCATTCGCCGTCTTGGTTTTTTCCGCTCTTTGAGGGGCGCAACCGGCAAGAACGAATCCGGCGATCATCGACGCGGCGAGTATCTTTTTCATCGATGCCTCCTTAAAAGAGAGAGCGTTTCTCGAAGTCTAAGAGAGAAACGCTCTCGTCGCTTCTAATCATAACGGCCGTACTTTCGGACGGTCTCGTACATCGCCAGGACGTTATCGACCGAGGTCTCGGGGAGAAGATAGTCATGGCTGGGCGAAGCGATATAGCCGCCGCCGGGCTTCATGACCTCGAGGATTTCCCGGACGCGGCACCGGACGAGGCCGGGCGTCCCCCGGATGAGCAGATGATGGGTGTCGACGCAGCCGGCGAGGACGATGTCCCGGCCGTATTCCCGCTTGAGCGCCGCCGGCTCCATCCCCCGCGCGTCCGGCTGGAGCGACTGAAGGGCGTCGAGGCCCGCTTCGATCATGTCCGGAATGAGGGGGGCGAAGCCTCCGCAGCAATGGAGCATGACCTTGAGGCCGTAGCAATGGCCCAAGTCGACGAGGCGGCGGAGATGGGGGACGAAAAAGCGACGGAACGTCCGCTCGCCGACGATCGGCCCCGTCTGCGTCCCGAAGTCGTTGCCGATGAAGAAGATGTCGATCGCCCCGCCGGCGGCCTCGAAGATGCGCCGGCTGACTTCGGCGTAGTAATCGATCATCCGGCCGAGCGCCGCGTCGACGTAGGCCGGCGCATCGACCATGAGGGTCAAGAACCGCTCCATCCCGAAGAGGTCGATGGCGTCGTGAAAGAACGGCGACCAATCCCCCCCGAGGACGGCGAATTCGCCGTTCCAGTTCAATGCCTCGCCGCGAACGCTCGAAACGTCCATCCAGCCGGGGTCGGGCCAGGGATAAGCCTCGATATCGGCGGCCGAGGCGGCCCCGGCGAGCGGATGGTCGAGCGGCTGGCCGTATCCGTAGCCGTGGCGTTCGACGCCGAACGGCGTTCGGGACGTGGCATCGGGATGGGCGAAACAGGAGGCAGGAGACCGGGCGGGCGGGCCGGCGTAGCGGGCGAAGACGCGGCGGAAATCGTCGCCGAGGTGGCGCGAGAGGGCCTCGTCGTCATCCCCCAAGCCCAGCTTTCGCCGGGCCATCTCCCGGAACTCGGGCGAGGCCCCGCACCAAGCCGGGACGCGGTCGGATTCGCGGTGGGCGAAGGCCGTCCGAACCCGTTCCCGGGAGGTCATCTCCGAAAACTTATCATCCTTCGATGCCGATCCTTCAAACGCCGCCGATTTTTTTTAAAAAGCTCCGATATTCTCTCCGATAGAGCTTCCGGATTTTTTTGGCTTCCTCCAAGACCAAAGCGACTTTCTTGGGGTCGAGCTCGTAGGTGTAGGCATGGCGGAAGAAATGGCGAAACGCCCTCAAGGAATCCAACAGGGCGAACGCCTCCGATGACAACAAGGACGGCCTCACGCCCTCGACCGAGACGGTCATCCTCCATAGAAGCTCGCGATGATATTTTCGCTTGTCCTCGATGTTGTTTTCGAAATATCCGGCGACGATCTTGAAGACATCCTCGAAAGCGCAGTAGAGATTGTGGAGCTGATAAGCGAGGCTTTCCAGGACGACTCGATCCTCGACGTTTTTGCGCTTTTCGATCCGGCCGAAGATCTTTGCGATTTCCGAGAACTGCCTGTCCAATTCGCTCTTCAGGAGCTTCCATCGCGTCTTTTCCATCTCACGCCTTCCTCACGAATTTTCTCCTTCAGCCTCCCGCTTTTCTCGACCTGAACGACATCGACGTCGGCGTCCAAGGCCCGGGATAAAAAAGCTTGAACCCGGAAGAAGTCCTTGTCAGCCAAGCCGACGAACCCGATATCGATGTCCGAATCTTCCGAATATTTCCCCTTTCTCATCAGCGAGCCGAAAAGAATGGCCTCTTCGAAGGCGACGTCCTGCGAGAGCTTCTCGAGTGCGGCCAGGACTTCAGCCGTCCGCTTCTGCCTAAACTTCTCCCTTTCGGCCCTTTTCCTCTTCAGAGCCCGATCGAGAGTCCCCGTCGAAAACACGTCCCGCACGATGGCCCTACCTCATTCCGTATTTTTTCAAAGAACGGATGAAAAGGCAATCGAATCGACTTCGCCCGAGATTGATACGATCTCGATCAAGGGGTAATTTGCATAGGCTCTCCGTTCTGGCGGAGAGCCCAACAAGAGGGAACCATGAAAGTGCGACAAACGGTGACCGCGCTCCTCCTGGCGGGAATCGGACTGGGCGGGGCAATCCCGGCCTCGGTTCAAGACGCCGAGGCCCTCCGGATCTGGAAGGAGTTCGTCTCCGACCTCCGCGCCGGAAAAATGGAGAATCCTGAGAGACACCGGCTTTTGAATCCGGCCTGGAACGATACGTTTGTCGGCTGGATGAAGACTTTCCGCGAATACATCGATTGGGAAAAATCGAGCGCGGTCCCCGAGGTTTTTCGCGTCGGGAACGAGATCAAATACGTCATGCCGGTCTGGCAAAGCCGGGCCTCGGCCGCCGGCTGGAAATTGGCTATCGCCGAAGAAGCCGGCGAGACGGTCTTTCGCTTCTCTCGCGAGACGTCCGATCGGATGTTTCTTCCTCCGGCGCCGGAATTCGCCTTTTGAAGACCGGAGGAATAAAATATCCGCCAAGGAGGCCCGCTCATCAAAACGGATTCCCTTCAACGAAAATCGGTGGGCCCGTTGACCCGAAGATCCTAGGAACGAATGGGATTTCTGCGGCCGTCGGACTACGCCGTCTTCGCCCTCTACTTCGCCGTCCTCATCGGCATCGGGGCGTATTTCCGGAAGCGCGCCTCCCGCAACCTCGAGCACTATCTTCTCGCCGGCCGCCGGATGCCCTGGTGGGCTCTCGGCCTCTCCCAGATGTCGTTCTGGTTCGACATGACCGGGACGATGATCATCACCTCGTTCCTCTTCCTCCTCGGGCCGCGGGGCATCTACGTCGAGTTCCGCGGCGGGGCCTGCCTCGTCCTGTCGTTCATCATGCTCTGGACGGCCAAGTGGCACAGGCGCTCCGGCGTCATGACCGGGGCCGAGTGGATGATCTACCGCTTCGGCCGAGACCGGTGGGCCCATTTCGCCCGCCTCATGTCCTTGGCCTCGAACGTCATCCTCAACCTCGGCCTCCTCGCCTACTCCTTCAAGGGAGCCGGGCTTTTCCTGTCCATGTTCCTCCCCCTCCAGCCCTGGGCTTGCGCTCTGATCATGATGGTCATCACCGCCATCTACACCGTCGAGGCGGGCTTCTACGGCGTCATCGCCACCGACATCTTCCAGACCGTCTGCATCTGGACGGGAGTCATTCTCATGGTCGTCGCCGCCCTCGGCCAGCTCGCCGGCGTGGCCGATATCGGGGCCCTGGCCGCTTCGGTCACCGGGAATCCGGCCTGGACGAGCTCGCTCCCTCAAGCCCGGACGCCGATGCCGGCGGGGTACGAAGACTATTCCTGGCTGACGATGATGATGCTTTTCTACTTCGGGAAATCCATCATCCAGGGGCTGGGGACGGGGGCCGACCCGCGCTATTTCGGCGCCCGGAGCGACCGCGAATGCGGCCTCCTGAGCTTCACGGCCGGGTGGTCGATGATGCTCCGCTGGCCGCTGATGATGAGCTTCGTCCTCATGGGGCTTGTCCTCGTCAACGGCCTTTTTCCCGACCAGGCCGTCCTCGCCCAGGCGGCCGACCTGATTAAGGTCCAGGCCGGTCCGGTCCCGGCCAACGAATGGCCCGAGCTCGTCGCCCGGGTGGCCCACCATCCCGAGGCCTTCTCGCCGGCGCTCGCCTCCGGCCTCGCCGGGCTGCTGGGCCCTGATTGGGCTTCCAAGTTGAGCTTCCTCAGCGTCCACGGAACGGTCGACCCGGAGAGGATCCTGCCCGGAGTCCTGCTCTACAGCGTCCCGGCCGGGTTGCGCGGCCTCATCCTCGTGGCCCTCATGGCCGCGGCGATGTCGACCTTCAACGCCATCACCAACGGCTCGACGGGATACCTCACCCGGGATCTCTATCAGGGCTATTTGCGCCGCAAGGCCTCGGACAGGGAGTTGATCTACGCGAGCTACGCCTTCGGCGTTCTGGTCAACATCGCCGGCTTCGCCATGGCCTACTCGACGAAAAGCATCAACGATATCTGGGGCTGGATCACGATGGGGCTGGTCGGGGGATTGACGATTCCGACCGTCCTCCGCCTCTACTGGTGGCGGTTCAACGCCGGCGGGTTCGCCCTGGGAACGCTCGCTGGCCTCTCGGCGGCGCTCCTCCAGCGGACCTTCATTCCCCAGATGGCCGAATGGCGGCAGTTCGTCTATATCTCCCTCGTCGGCCTCTTCGGAAGCGTCGCCGGGACCTATCTCACCCCAAAAACCGAGCGGGGCGTCGTCGAGAACTTCTATCGGACAACCCGGCCGTTCGGATTCTGGAGGCCGTTCCGAGGCTCCGTCCCGGCCGACGTCGCCGCAGCCATGGCCCGGGAACACAAATTCGACCTGATTTCCCTTCCCTTCTCCCTGGCCTGGGGGTTCACGATGCTCATGCTGCCGATGCAACTCATGATCCGGGAGTGGCGGGCCGCCGCGGTCTCGGGCGCCGTCCTGGCCGTTTCCCTCGCGGGACTCTATGTCTTCTGGTACAGGAAGCTCCCGCCGAAAACCGCTTAGGAGTCGACGGATGAATAAGGCGAGGTGGATTTCGGCCTGCGCGGTCTGCGCGGTTCTCGGCTTGGCCGCTGGCTGGCAAACGGTATCGACGCCTCCGACGGCCTCCCGGGCCTCGGCCGACGGCCTGGCCCTGACGCCGCCAATGGGCTGGTATCCCTGGAACATCTTCGGCGAAACGCCCCAGAACGAGAAGCTCATCCGCGAGATCGCCGAAGCGCTCGTTTCGAGCGGCCTCAAGGACGCCGGCTACGCGATCGTTGGGCCCGACGAGGGCATCTGCTTCTCCCGCGGGCCGGACGGCTTCTTGACGACGAACCTCGACCGCTACCCTAGCGGCCTCCGCCGGCTCGGCGACGACATCCACCGGAGGGGGCTGAAGTACGCTCTCTACACGGACGCCGGGACGAAGACCTGCAGCACGGCCATGCCCGGCACCAAGGGCCATGAGTTCGAGGACATGCGCCGCTTCGCCGAGTGGCGGGCCGATTATCTCAAGATCGACTGGTGCAACACCGAGGGCCAGGACATCGTCAAGACGTATTCTCTCCTCGACGAAGCCCAGCGAGCGGCCGGCCGGCCCGTGATCCACAGCTTGTGTTCGTGGGGCGAAGGATACCCGTGGCGCTGGGCGGCGTCGGTCGGGCATCTCTGGCGGACCACGGCCGACATCTGCGCCCCGGGGCGAGCGGACTGGGCGAGAGCCGTGAGGGTCGCCATGGCCAACGAGAAGCTCGCCGATTTCGCCGGGCCGGGCCGGTGGAACGACCCGGACATGATGATCGTCGGCATGCCCGGTTTGAGCGATGCCCAGAACCGGAGCCTCTTCAGCCTATGGTGCATGATGGCCGCCCCGCTCATCGCCGGCAACGACGTCCGGGCGATGTCCCGGGCGACGATCGAGACGCTGACAAATCCTGAGGCGATCGGGATCGACCAGGATCCGCTGGGCTTTCAAGGACGGATCGTTTGGACCGACGGGGTCCTGAGTCTCTGGGCGGGCAAGCCCCTTTTCGACGGAAGCCGGGCGGTTCTCGTTTTCAACCAGGGGCGTCATGAGGCCAGGAAACGCGTGACCTGGAAGGAATTAGGGGTCGACGAGGGGAAGGCCCTATATGTCCGGAATCTCTGGACCCGCGAAACGACCGGACCAATGACCGAAGGGGTGACCGTGACCGCCGCCCCCGACGACGTCGCCTTCCTTCGCCTCTCCGCCAAAAACGAATTCCCCCTGCCCCCCGTCGCCGTCGCCGATTCTTATCTCGTCTCACTCCGGGCGGATAAGGGCGCTCCCGAGACGTTGGCCGGGACGATCACGGTCACCGATAAGGGGAGCGCGGAGCTGCCGTTGTGGAGAGTCGGGCGAGGGCTGCCGCCGTGGCTGTCGGTGACGGTGGCGAAGAGCGGAAAGGGGCAAATCTTCAACAACGCCGTCTCGACGGCCGGGCTGAAAAAAGGCTCCTATCACGCCATCGTCCGGGCGGACAACACCGAGCCCGTCTCGGGCAAGGCCATGTCGGCCCTCTATTACGACGTCGACCTCGAGGTCGCGGAGGATGTGCCCTCCCGCCGGCTGGAAGCGCCGAAGAAAATCGTCTTCGCGGACAAGATCTCGGAGAAGAGATGGACTCTCGAGGAGCTCGACCCGCGCCTCCCTTCGGATTGGTCGGGATTCGATTTTCTCGTCATGGAGATGAAGCCCTCGTCTCCCCAGCGGTTCTCCTTATGGCTTCATACCCCGGCCGGGAAACGGCGCCTCATGCTTCAGCCCTTCGGACAGAACGTCTGGCTCCGGGCTTCGATCCCCCTTCAGTATTTCAAGGGCAAGGACCAGAGGGGAATGGACCTTGCCTCGACCAACAACCGGCGGACCAACGCCTTCTGGCTGCAGGTCTGGGGACCGTTCGGTTCGTTGGATCGGATCGAAGGGCTGAGCGTCATGATGGAGTATCCGCTGGGGAAACCGGAGCTCGAGGTCGGTTCGGTCTGGCTCTCCAAAGTCGACGCCGGCTCTGAATTTCTGGAGAAACAGCCCGTCGTCGACGAATTCGGCCAGTGGGCCCACGCCGACTGGTCGCGCAAGGTCAGAAGCATCGACCAGCTCGAGCGGGACCTCACGGCGGAGGAAGAAGCGCTCAAGGACGGCGGAGATTTCAACGTCGGCAAGTTCGGGGGATATTTGAGCACCCAGGCGGAGGCTACGGGATTCTTTCGGGTCGCCGAGGTCGACGGCCGGTGGTGGTTCGTCGACCCGGAAGGGCACCTGTTCCTATCGACGGGAGCCAACGGCATGCGCGGCGAAGGCGGCCGGGGCGGACCGGAAGGGCGGCCGGTCCCGGGAAAGCCGGGACTGACTTATCGGAGGATGAGCGCCTGGGGACTGAACACGATCGGCAACTGGTCCTCGCTGCGGCCGGCCGCTGACGGATATCGCAAGACGTATGTCGTTTCGTTCCGGCCGCCGCGTTCCGGGCCGCTCCACTTGGGAATGCCGGACGTCTATTCCGAGGAATTCGCCCGCGCCGTGGAGGCCGCCGCCGAAAAACAGTGTTCGTCCCTGCGGGACGACCCTTGGCTATTGGGCTATTTCCTCGGCAACGAGCCCCCCTGGCCGAGGCGGGAAAGCGAGCTCGTCGAGATGTTCCTCGAGGGGTCCGAGACCGCGACCCGGCGCAAGCTCCGGGAGTTCCTCGCCCAGGGCGACACGCCGGCTCGGCGTGAGGAATTCGTCATCGGGATGTTCGAGAAATACCTGGCCTTGATGTCCCAGGCGATCAAGAAACACGACCCTCACCACCTCAACCTCGGCATCCGCTTCGGGGGGATGCCGGCCGAGGCGATCATGCGCCTTGGGAGGGCGTTCGACGTTTACAGCCTCAACGTCTACGAGTACGAGCCGGCGGTCCAGTTGAAGAGGGTTTTCGAAGTCACCGGACGGCCGGTCCTCGTCGGAGAGTTTCATCTCGGCGTGCCCGCCGACGGTTTGGGCGCCGGCCTCGTCCAAACCGCCAACCAAGCCGAGCGGGGGAAAGGATACCGTTATTATCTCGAGCAGGCGGCGGCCCTCCCCTGTTTTGTCGGGGCCCATTGGTTCCAGTGGACGGACCAGCCCGTCCTGGGCCGCATGGACGGGGAGAATTACAATATCGGCTTCGTCGACGTCACGAACCGTCCCTATCCCGAACTTGTCGAGGCCGCCAAGGCAGCCCATCGGCGCCTCGCCGACGTCCACGCCGGCAAAACGCCGCCCTTCGCCGAGCGGCCGCGGGCCTCGGAACACGGAACGCCCGCTTCCCCCTGGCGTTAAATACGGGGACACATACCTTAATTGTCCACTATCGGACAATTAGGGTATGTGTCCCCGTATTATCGGCTGAGGGGATCTTCGGAGAGGACGCGGGCGAGAGTCTCGACTAGCAAATCGGCGTCGGTCTCGCTGAAGCACAGCGGCGGCTTGATCTTCAGGACGTTGTGGAAGGGCCCGTCGGTGCTTACGAGGACGCCTTCCTCGCGCATGCGGTTGGCGACGTGATTCGCTTCGACGCCGGCCGGTTCCCGAGTTTCCCGGTCCCGGACGAGCTCGACGCCGAGGAAAAGGCCCAGGCCCCGGACGTCGCCGATAAGGGGATGGATTTTCATCAATCCCCGCAAGCCGCCGACAAGCTTCTCCCCGACCCGAAGGGCGTTGGCCTGAAGCCCCTCCTCCTCGACGACGTCGAGGACGGCCATGCCGGCGGCGCAGGAGACCGGATTTCCTCCGAAGGTGTTGAAATACTCCATCCCGGTCGCGAACGCTTCGGCGACGGCCGGCGTCGTCACGACGGCGGCGAGGGGAAATCCGTTCCCGATCGGCTTGCCCAGGGTCACGACGTCCGGAACGACGCCCTGCGTCTCGAAGCCCCAGAAGTGCGTCCCCACCCGGCCGAACCCGACCTGGACCTCGTCGGCGATGCAGACTCCACCGGCCTCCCGGATATGGCGATAGGCCTCCCTTAGGTAATTCTCCGGAAGGATGATCTGTCCCCCGCAGGAGAGGATTGACTCGCAGATGAATCCGGCGATCCCCCGGCCTTCGCTCTTCGCCCTGTCCGCGGCGGCCTTCACTTCGAGGGCGTATTTGGTTCCCGCTTCCGGGTCGCCGGCCCGGAACGGACCCCGATAGATATCGGGCATGACCGCGACGTGAGTCTCCCAAGGCCGTCCCCCGCCTCCCGGCCCGTCGAACTTGTAGGAGCTGACCTCGATGAGCGAGCTCAGGTTGCCGTGGTATCCGCCGGCCAGGACGACCATGTCTCGTTGCTTCGTGAAATTCCGGGCGAGCCTCAAAGCGAGGTCGTTGGCTTCGCTCCCGGAATTGACGATGTAAGCTACCCGGAGCGGCTCTGGCATGAGCGCGACGAGGCGGCGGGCGTAGCGGACGAGGTTGTCGTGGAGATAGCGGGTATTGGTGTTGAGGACGGCGACCTGGCGCCGGACGGCCTCGACGACCCGCGGATGGCTGTGGCCGACATGGGGGACGTTGTTGACCGCATCCAGATACCGGCGTCCCGTCTGGTCATAGAGATATTCCATGAAACCGCGGACGATTTTGAGGGGCTTGGCGTAGGAGAGGCTGAGGGAGCGGCCAAGATGGGAGCGCCTCATGGCCAGGATTTCGCCGGGGCCGAGGGCGGGGTCGGCCAGGGCTTCGGGAGGCATGCCCAGAATGAGGTTGGGGTCGGGGCAGATGTCGCGCCAGACCTCGAATGCGCTCGCCCGGGCCACGCCGGGAAAATTGCCCTCCTCGCCCAGCATGTCCAGAATGACCTGGAAATGAAGGTGGGGAGGCCAATCGCCGTTCTCCGGGAATGGGCCGACGGCCGCGATCCGTTCCCCTTTCTTGACCTCTCTCCCGGCCTCGAGCCCCTCCAGCGAGGCGGCGCTCAAATGCCCGTATAACGTATAGAAAACAAACGGCCCTTCGGCGTCCTCGACCCGGTGCTCGAGGATGATCGTCGGCCCGTAATCCTGACGGCCGACGTTGTTCCTCGCGTTTCGGACGACCCCGTCGAGCGGGGCATGGACGGGACTGCCGGGCGGGGCGAAGACGTCGATCCCGAGATGGACGGTCCGGCCTTCGGCGAGCGGACGGCCCGCGCGCCGGAAAGCGTCCGAAGTGTACACGAGACGCGCCTCTCCGTATCGGCCGAGGCCGAAATCCGCCCCACGGCGGGCCATCTCGCCGAAAAGAAGAGCGGCGAAAGACGCCGTGTCCTCGACCGTCCGTGGATTTTCGATGAGCAGGCTTCCGACGCCGAGGTCAAAGACCGCCGTCCGGGCTTCCACGAGCGGCCTTCCCATCACCGGGGCGAACTCGCCCGCCTTCGCCTCGAGCCAGGCGACGGCCCGCTCCGTCGTCGGAAGCGCGCGAAAGCCGCAGCCCCGGCGGAACGCGGCTTCGGCCAGGCGCGGGGATACGCTTCCGAGTTTCTCGAGGAGTTCCCAGATTTGGGCGTTGGAGATTTTGAGATAGTCGTTGTCGGGCCGGAGCGTCGATTGGTGGGCGCAAATCGAGACGCTCATGATCAGGCGGAGGATGGTCAAAGGGAAAAGAAGCCCGAGCTCGAGGGCATCGAGAGGCTTTTCGGCATGATAGCCGGCCGCGACGGCCGCCGCGGCGGCCAAGGGATTGTCCCGGCCGAGCATGGCATAGGCGCAGGCGACGGCCAGGTCGCCCAGCGTCATCGAATGGACCATGTCCCCGAAATCGATGATCCCGGCGATCCGGCGCTCGCCGAAGGTCTCCGGCCGCCGGTCCGGAAGGGAAACGACGACGTTGTAATCGTTGGCGTCGTTGTGGATGACGCTTTTGGGGAGTTCGGCCATTCCCTCTCCCGCCGCCTTCTCGGCCATGTCCAGAAGCTTATCGACGAGGGCGCGGCGTTCCGGCTCCCCGATGAGTTCCCGCCAGCGGCGGACGACCTCGGGTCCTTTCGCCAAATCCCAATAGAAATCGCGCCTGGCCGCGGGATGATCGAAACCGGCCAAGGCCTTCGTCAAACGGCCGACGAACCGGCCAAGGCCGGCCAGGAGCTCGGGCGAATGGGGGCGCGATTCGGCGAAAGGACGCCCCTCGATGTAGGACACGAGGCGGAGGGCGAAGACGTTTCCCGCGTCGTCCTTTTCCTCGGCGACCGGCCTCCCCTTTTGGTCCAGATAGAGCCGGGGACCGAGAGGGGGACCTTCCCTCCGCCCGAGATGGAGCAGGGCTTCGTTCTGAAGCTCGAGGACGGCCCTCTCTTCGGCCGGATTGGCGATCTTCAGGACGAATTTGCGCCCCTCGCGGGTCGTAAGGAGAAAATTCTGGTCGCGCTCGCTGGGAAGCTCCCCGGTCTCGCCGATGAGGCCGAAATGCTTGTGGGCCAGGACTTTGGCCTGGGCCCGGGTGAACCGGGGAGCGGTCGCGACCGTGGACATCAGCGAACCAAAATCAGCTCTTTTTGCGGCCGGCTCAGCCAGGAGGCCCCGGACTCGGTCACGACGACCATCTCCTCGATCGTGACGACGCCCTTGCCGAGCACGGTGAGCCTCGGCTCGATCGTGAAGACCATTCCAGGTTCGAGCGGCCGGAACGGCTTCTGGGCATATTTCTCCCAGCCCGGCCCGAGGAGGGCCGTTCCGTCGTGGGCGAAGCGGCCGACCTGGTGGCCCAAGGCGTGGGGAAACTCCTCGTATCCCGCCCCGGTGATGACTCGCCGGGCGGCCGCGTCGACGTCCAAGCCGAGGATACCGGGCCTCATCACCCGTCGGGCTTCCTCGACGCTCTTGACGATCGTTTCGAAGCCGCGCCGGACGTCCGGCGGGGCCTCGCTTTCCCCCTCCTTGAGGACATAGAACGTCCGCTGGAGGTCGGAACAATAGCCGTTGACCTTGACGCCGAAATCCATGTTGAGGACATGGCCGCGCTCGACGAACCGGCCGGTCGGCGTGTAGTGGGCCTGGGCCGTGTCGGGGCCTGAGAAGACGGCCGGGCAGGTCGCCGCGTCCCAGGCGAGGGCCAACGCGCGGCGTTCGACCTCGGCCAGGATGAAATCGGCGATCTCCCTTTCCGAGCGGCCGGGAGCGATGAAATCCGCGACCAGGCCATAGATCTCCTGGGTGTGCCGAATGGCTTCCTTGATCTGAGCGATCTCGGCCGCCGATTTGCGCTCCCGGAGGGCGCTGACGACCCGCTCGGCCGAGACGAGCCGGCCGGCCATCCCGACCTCGGCCAGCGTCTCCTCGAGGACGAGATACATCCCGTGGGTCAGGCCGTCGCAGATTTCGCTGCCCTTGGAGAAATTGACGGCGACCGTCCGGGGATTCAAGTCCTGGAGATTGTGCTGGAGGATTTCCTTGAAGCCCGTGACGAAGGACTCGACGGCGTCGTAGGCCCCGGTCTCCTCGATCCGCTTCTGGTCGTATTTTCCGACGATCGCCCGCTTCCGGCCGTCGCGGCCGACGATGAAGGCCGAGTGCCAGGTCACCTCGCCCGGGGCGAGAAACGGCAGGACCGGATCGCCGTTGATCGCGCTCTCGCGGGTGAAGGTCAGCCAGCAATCGAGGTCGAATTCCCTGAGGAGCTCGACCGCCTGTTTGATCTTTTCTTGGATCAGCATGTTGATCCTTTTCACCTTGTCATTCGATTGATCTTCGAATTTTTCCTGCGTCATATCCTCGGGATATTGGATCATTTTGGAAGCCAGACGATTTTCACTTCTTTTTCCACTTCGGCGAATTCCCGATCACCGGTCACAATATCGCATTTGCGGATCTTCGCCAAGGCGGCCGCGAAACAATCCGCATAAGACATCTTTTTCTTGGCTTTGATCCCCGCCGCTTCCTTGGCCAAGCCGAGGTCGACGTCGACGATTTCGATCGGGAGGCTTTCGACGACGCGCTCGATTTCCTTGGCCTTTTCGGTTCCGCACTCCCTCATGACGACATAATAGACCTCGCCGAAGTTCACCGTCGTCATGAAGAGTGACTCGTCTTTCTCGACGGCCGAGACAAACATCGCTTTCACGACCTCATAGCCCGGCTCTTTTTCCAGGAAAGCCATCAGGGCGTGGGCATCAAGGACTTTCCTCACCGGCGCTCCTCTCGATTTTTGTCCCGAGCGCGTTCTTCAAGGAGAACTTTGGCCAGCTTTCCTTTGGTCGGCAAGACGCCGGCAAGATCCTCGAAATAATCCGGAGTGATCGGCCTCAGGATGATTTCCCTCGCTTTCTCCTCGACATAGAGCTTTGTCCCCTTTTGGATGTTGAGCTTGCGGCGAATCCGGGATGGAATGACGACCTGCCCCTTGGACGTAACGACGGTGGTTGTCAAAATATCCTCCTGAACCGCAAAAAGTATAACGCTGCGAATAAGGTATGTCAAGAAATACGATTTCTTACGGTAGCCCGACGGGTGAGGCCCCTAGCGGGCGAAGCGCTTCAGCTTTTTCAGGAAGAGAAGGACGAGGACGGCGGCCGCGGCCATCATCCCGGCCAGGAGGAGAAAATATTGGTGGTGGGCGAAGTCGCTGTACGACTTGCCCAGCATCCCCGAGCCGTAGCTCCCCACGGCCGTGGCGGCGAACCAGCCGCCCATCATCAGCCCGGCGATCTTGGGCGGGGCGACCTTGGACACGTACGACTGGCCCATGGGCGAGATGAGGATCTCGGCCACGGTGACGATGAAGTACGTCCCGATGAGCCAGGCGGGAGACATGTTTCCGGCGTCCTCGTTGCCTCCGGCGAGCGACGCCGCGACCATGACCAGCATCGCCGCGCACATGATGGCCATCCCCGAGAAGATCTTGACCGGCGTCGAAGGCTCCTTCTCCCGGGCGTTCATCCGGGCGAAAAGCGAGAGGAGGAGCGGGGTCAGGACGATGATGAAGAAGGGCTCGAAGAACTGATATGTCTCCGGACGGAGGAATTTGTAGGCCCGGGTCGACCGCTCGGCGAAGAGGGTCATGGCGAAGAAGTCCTGATAGAAGGCCACCCAAAAGAAAATAACGATGAGAAAGAGGACGACGAGGGTCATGATCCGGCTGCGGACCTCTCCCCCGCCCATCACCGGCAGGGGCGCCTCGGCCGGGGCGTCCTTGGGCCGGGCCGAGACGGCCAGGCGGCTGTCCACGGCGGCGAGATGCGGCTTGCCGATTCCGAAAATGATGAGGGCGAAGACCAATCCCACGGCGCAGATCCCGAAGGAGATGTTGTAGCTTCCCCAGATGGTGCTGACCGCCGTGGCGATGAGGGGGGCCGCGGCCGCGCCGATGTTGACGCCCATGTAGAAGATGTTGAAGGCCGCGTCCTTGAGCTTGGGCTTGTCCGTGTACAGATTTCCGACCAGGACGGCCATGTTGACTTTGAAGATCCCCGTCCCCAGGGCGATGAGCAGCAGGCCGAGATAGAACGTCGTTGTCTGGCCGGGAGAGGAAAAGGTCAGCCCGACATAGCCCAAGGCCATGAGGGCCGCGCCGATCCGGACCGTTTTCGTCTGCCCGAGGATCCGGTCGCCGAGCCAGCCTCCGAGAAGGGGAACGAAATAACACAGGGCCAGGAAGAGGCCGTAGACATCGCCCTTGCGCGCGTCGGACCAGCCGAGGGTCTTGTCCATGTAGAGAACGAGGATGGCCATGAGGGTGTAGAAGCCGACCCTCTCCCACATCTCGGTGAAAAAGATGAAGACGAGTCCGCGGGGGTGTTTTTTCAGCATCGCCGTCCTATTTCCTGGATTCGGGCTTCGTCCGGGCCGGTTTGACCTTCCGCGTGTCGACCCAGTTCTCGATGAACCTGTCGCCGCCCGTTCCGCTCGGGGTCTCCGCCCCGGCCAGGAGCGATTCGAAGATCGCCCGCATATGGGCGTCTGGAAGCGTGCCGATGATCATCCGGCCGTTGACGATCATCGTCGGCGTCGACCGGATCCCGGCCTGGAATTTCTCCGACGTCCGCTCGTACTCGGCTCCCGTGGCGATGATCCGCTGGAGCATCTCGGCCGTCGCCGGGTCGGTCAGGGCGGCCTCGACGCCGTAGCGCCGGGCGAGGTCGGCCCTCCACTCCGGGCTCCTGGCGGCCTGGAAATTCGCGTAGATCTCCTCGTGGATGACGGGGAAAAGCCCCGGATTGTGAGCCGCGATCAGGGCCAGGTCGCACGCTCCGGGATACATGTTCGACTTTTCCGTCACGGCCCGGTTGCACAGGTCGAACGGGTAGAACTGGAAGACGATGTTCATCTTTCCGGCGAATTCGCTCTTCAAGCGGGTGATCTGCTGATGGAGGAAGAGGCAGTCGGGGCAGAGATAATCGGAGTATTCGATAATCCGGATAGGAGCGTCCTCGAAACGGGGGGTCGACTGGACGACGAAGTAAGGCGAAATGAAGCTCGGGAGAGGAACCTCCTGAAGAGCGTAATATTCCTTGACCACCCGGGCCGAGACCCCTCCCATCTGGGCCATCTTATTGGCGGCCGTGAACTTCTGGAAAGCGAACCCCCCGACGGCCAGCGCGGCCAGGGCCACGACGGCGATCTTGAGGGAAGGCCGCACGTAAGTTTCCAGGAATCCGGCCGGCCCTTTCTTTTCGCTCCGGATCCCGTACCGCCAGAAAAGGAAAAGGCTCAGAAGGGAGAAAAGGTAGTAGCCGGTGCAGAGCAGGCAGAGGCTGTCGAGGACGAAAATCGAATAGCCGAGAAGGGCCAGGACGCCCAGGGCGTTGAGAAGGGCGATCCCCTTGTTCGTCCGTTCGAAGGACGCCGAAGGGAAGATCGATCCCAGAACGACAAAAATCCCGACGAGAAGGCCCGCCCAGCCCAAGGGAACTCCGCGCCATTGGGCGATCGAGGAGAAGGCAGAATTATCGCAGTTGAAGAAGGCGCTGATGTCGCAAAACGACCCCTCGAAGATCGATTCGGGAAAGTTGGCGGCGTAGAAATGGCTGATCGTCAAGATCGAGGCGGCGATCATGCCCGCGCCGGCGATGAAGCTCCACAGACGCTTCAGGCCGCTTCCGGGCAAAGTCAAGGCTCGGGCCACGGCCGGACTCCTTTCGTCGAAGAAGGGCCATTCTATCAAAAAACGAAATCGAGGGACATGGTATCACGTCCCTCGATTTTGTATAATTCGGGCCTCAAGGAGGCTCGAATGGCAGAGGCGACGCACGACAGGGTCCTGGCCCTCTTCAAGGAGTCCGACGCCCTCCTCCAGGGCCATTTCAAGCTGACTTCGGGCAAGCACTCGGAGTGGTATTTCGAGAAAATCCGGCTCATCGAAAAGCCGGCCGCGCTCGAGAAAATCGTCGACCTCCTCGTCGAAAAGATCAAGCGCGAAAGCCCCGACTTCGACTACGTCGTCTCCCCGGCCTACGGGGCCATCGCCATCGGCGTTCTCGCCGCCCTGAAGCTCGGAAAGCGTTTTGCCTTCACCCAGCGGGTCGAGGAAAAGATGGCCTTCCGCGCCGGCTGGAGCGGCCTCGACGGCGCCCGGGCGGTCATCGTCGAGGACATCCTAACGACCGGCGGCTCGATCCAGGAGGTCGTCGCCTGTCTCAAGGAGCGCGGCGTCGCCGTGGCCGGAATCTACGTTCTCGTCGACCGGACGGCCGGCTCCGTCCTCATCGAAGGCCGGCCCGTCGGAAGCCTTCTCGCCTTCAAGGTCGAGGCCTTCGAGCCCGATGCCTGCCCCTTCTGCGCCAAAGGCATCCCCCTCGTCAAGCCCGGAGCCTCGGACAAGAAGAAATGAAAGCGGACGGATGAAAGCCCTCTATTTCGACCGGCACGGCGGCCCGGAGGTGCTCCGCTACGGGGAACTCCCCGACCCGGAGCCCGGCCCGGGCGAAGCCTTTGTCCGGGTCAAGGCCGTCGCACTCAACCACCTCGATATCTTCGTCCGCCGCGGCCTTCCCGGCCTCATCCTTCCCATGCCCCACGTCGGCGGCTCGGACGTGTCGGGCGTCGTCGCCGGCTATGGCCCCGGCGCGGATGGTCCGCCGGTCGGGACGCGTGTCGTCGTCGATCCCGGGATCCTCAAAGGCGAGGACGAATGGACGCGCCGCGGCGAGGATTCGGTCAGTCCCCTCTACGGCATCCTCGGCGAGCATTCCCGCGGCGGCTGCGCCGAATACCTGGCCGTTCCCGCCAAAAATCTCCGGACGATCCCCGAAGGCTTCGATTTTCCGGAAGCGGCCGCGCCGCTTCTCGTCGGCCTGACGGCCTGGCGGATGCTGGTCGGACGGGCCCGTCTCCAAGCCGGCGAAATCGTGACGATTATCGGCGCGGGCGGTGGCGTCAACAGCATAGCCATCCAAATCGCCAAGCACCTCGGAGCGACGGTCATCGCCGCGACGAGCACGCCCGAGAAGATGGCCAAGGCTCGCGCCCTCGGGGCCGACCACGTCGTCAACTATCGAGACGAGGACTGGTCCAAAGCGGTCTACGTCCTCACCGGAAAGAGGGGCGCCGACGTCGTCGTCGACAACGTCGGGCAGGCGACCCTGAACGCCAGCCTTCGGGCCGCGGCACGCGGCGGGCGGGTCGTGACGGTCGGCGGGACATCGGGCCCCAAGGCCGTGATCGACGTCCGGCTTCTCTTCGCCAAGCAGATCTCGATCATCGGCAGCACGATGGGCAGCCGGGCCGACTTCGACGAGGTCCTGTCCCTCGTCTGGGCCCGGAAGATCAAGCCGGTCATCGACCGCGTCCTTCCCTTGGCCGAAGGACGGGCGGCCCACGAGCTTCTCGAGACGGGGGCGCAGTTCGGGAAAGTCGTCCTCGAGGTCTAGGAGATCATGACCCTAGGCCCCTTCAAACTCTCGCTCCGCAACAACGGCTTTCTCCATCTCGACGGCGGGGCCATGTTCGGAACCGTCCCCAGGGTCATGTGGGAAAAATGGATGCGGCCGGACGGCGAAAACCGGATCCGCCTTGCCACCTGGTCGCTCCTCATCGACGCCGGAGAGCGCCGCTTCATGGTCGACGTCGGGACGGGCGCCCACTGGCCGGAGAAGCTCCGCCGCATCTACGCCGTCGAATCCCGCCCGGACGCGGAGGACGGCTTCGACCCCGGCTTGGTGACCGATGTCGTTATCAGCCATCTCCATTTCGACCACGCGGGGGGACTCTTCATCCGAAGGCCCGGAACGGAGGGGGACATCGAGCTTCGCTTCCCCAAAGCCCGGGTTTACGTCCAAGCGGCCCACCTCGAGAACGCCCGGCATCCCAATCCCCGCGAACGGATGAGCTTCCTCCGCGAGACTCTCGCCGCCCTGGACCGCTCGAACCTCGTCCTGACCGGCGGGTCGGAGGAGATTTTCCCCGGAATCCGGGTCCACCGCTCGGACGGCCACACCCGCGGCCTCCAGTGGGTCGAGGTCCGGGGCGAGGACACGGCCGTGGCCTTCCCCTCCGACATGATCCCCTTCTCCCATCACGTCGCCCTGCCCTACACGATGGGCTACGACATCAACGTCGAGAAGCTCCTCGCCGAGAAGGAAGATTTCCTCAACCGCGCCCTGGCCGGCGACTGGACGGTCGTCTTCGAGCACGACCCCGACGTCCCCGCCGCCCGGCTGAAGAGGGACGACAAGGGCCGGGTTTCGATCCGCGAATCCGTCCGGATATAGCGCCCGCCTACAATTGTTCGTTGACATTCGGGATTCATGCGATAAAATGGCGTCACCGGGGCCTCGAGGGGATCGGCTTCCGGCCATTCCCGGGGAATCGGATGCGCCCGGAGCGGCCGCCGCGGAGTCCCGATTCGCGAAGAGGAGGTTTCATCGATGGTCACTCACGCCCATGTCGGTTTCAAGGTGAAGGATTACGACGAGTGGAAGAAAGGGTACGACGCCAGCCTCGAACTGCGCAAGGCGGCCGGCGAGCTGTCCTACCAGGTGTTCCGCGACATCGACGATCCCAACACCGTCACGGTGCTGTCGGGACAAAAGAGCGCCGAGCAGATGAAGGCCTTCATATCGTCGCCCGATCTCCAGGAACGGATGAAGGCCTCGGGGATCATCGAAATGGGCCGGATGCTCATCATGGAGGAGATGGACAAGGCCGTCTTTTAAAGCCGGCGAGGACAGCCGAGCATCCGTCCGCGAACTGCTCCGGATATAGCGACGGCTTTCGTCTTTCCCTATCCGAGGCAACCCTTTGGGAATCGCCCTCGTATATCTAAACGGAATCCTTAACAAGACGAGGCCGGGGTTCGTATCCATGGCAGCCTTTGCAGCTCGTCATTTCGGCCGTCATCAAGAAGACCCTATGGAGCGGCATCATGTTCAAAAATTACGTCCGGACCGCTTTGCGGAATATCCAGAGATACAAGGGCTATTCGGCCATCAACATCGTCGGCTTGGCCCTGGGCATGGCCTGCTGCATCCTGATCCTCCTCTGGGCCAAGGATGAACTGGCGACCGATAAATTTCACCGCAAGCTGGATTCCCTGTATGCCGTGTATACGATCACGCATTACGGCGGCGAAGTCTCCACCACCTCCGGCTCGATCCCGGCCCTGGCGCCAGCCCTCAAGGCCGATTATCCCGAAGTCTTGAACGCCGCCCGGATCAATAACGGACAGGGTGAATTCCTGCTGGCGTACGGCGCCAGGCAGTTCCGGGAGCTCCTTCAGCTGGCGGATCCCGAGATCTTCCAAATGTTCACCTTCCCCTTCGTCCAAGGCCGTCCCGAGGATGCCCTCGGCGACCCCAATGTCCTGGTCCTGTCCGAGCGGATCGCGGCCAAGATCTTCGGGGGCGAAAAGGCGGTCGGCAAAGTCCTGACCGTGAACAACAAGGAAGAACTCCGGGTCGTCGGAGTCATGAAGGACATCCCCCACAATTCCAGCTTCCAATTCGACGCCTGGGCCCCCCTGGAGCTCTCGAACAAGTGGATCCGGCCCGGGTACACGGGAACCTGGACCAACATGGCCTTCCGCTCCTACGTGGAGATGGCGGCCGGCACGGACATCGAGGCCTTCAACGAAAAAATCTTCAACCGCATCCGCCGCTCGAATCCCACCAACGACTCCGAGCCTGTCCTGTATCCCTTCGGCAAGGTCTATCTGGAATCCTGGGGCCGCATGGCCTCGGTCCGGATCTTTTCCCTCATCGCCTTCGCCATCCTGATCATCGCCTGCATCAATTTCATGAATTTGTCGACGGCCCGCTCGGCCCACAGGGCGAGAGAGGTCGGCTTGAGAAAGGTCGTCGGCGCCCGCCGGCCTCAGGTCATGCGCCAGTTTTTCGGCGAATCGCTGATCTTCACCTTCCTGTCCCTGGGCCTAGCCCTGCTGATGATCAGGCTGTTCCTGCCCGCGTTCCGCAACTTCACGGCCAAACCTCTCCCGACCCGAGACCTCCTGGACCCCGCGATCGTCCTGGGAATCCTGGGAGTGAGCCTTGCCACAGGGCTCTTGAGCGGGAGCTATCCGGCTCTCTTCCTGTCGTCTTTCCGCCCGATCGCCATCCTCAAAGGGGGCCGGGTTTCGGGCGCCGCCGGAGGCGTGTTCCGCAAGGTCATGGTCGTTCTTCAGTTTTCCCTATCGGTCATCCTGATCATCGGCACGGTCGTGATCGACAACCAGGTCCGGTTTATCAAGCATAAAAGCCTCGGCTTTGAAAAAGAGCATCTGTTGTATGTCCGGCTGGAAGGCCGGATGCTCGAAAATATCGTCCCCCTGAAAAACGAGCTGCTGCAGTCTTCCGGCGTCCAAAGCGTGACCGCCGCGTCGCACTCGCCCACCGGGATCTACAACAACGGGCACGATTGGGATTGGGAAGGGCGAAACCCCGGCGTGAATCCCCTGGTGACCTACTTCGGTGTGGACCCCGATTTCTTGAGGACCTTCAAGATGGAGCTGGCCCAGGGAGAGTCCTTCCTTCCGGCCACGGGTCATTCCATGAGTTCCGTCCTCATCAATGAGCGTTTCGCGGGCATCATGGGCCTGCCCAATGTCGTCGGCGCCCGGCTGTCGCAACCCGGCCGGCCGCTTCGGGTCGTCGGCGTCGTCAAGGACTTTCATTTCACTCCGGTCAACCGGGAGATCGGGCCCGTCATCATCTATTACGACCCGACCTACAGGAGCCTCCAAACGTACCGGTACTTGTTCATCAGGCTGAATCCCGGCCCTGTCCCGGACGCCCTGGCCCACATCGAAAAAGTCGTCAAGTCCTTCAATCCCGGATTTCCCTTCACCTACCGGTTCCTGGACGACGACTATGACCGGATGTACAGGGACGTCGAGCGGGAAATGGCCGTGGTCCGCGCCTTCACCATCCTGGCCATCCTTATCAGCTGCCTGGGGCTGTTCGGTCTGGCGGCCTTTACGGCCGAGCAGCGGACCAAGGAGATCGGCATCCGCAAGGTCATGGGAGCGTCGGACGCGGGGATCATGGCCCTCCTCTCCAAGGAGTACGCCAAGTGGGTCCTGACGGCCAACGTCCTTGCCTGGCCGGTCGCCTACCTCTTGATGAAGTCGTGGCTCCAGGACTACCACTACCGCATCAACCTGGGGCTGCCGCTCTTTCTCCTGGCGGCCGCCGTCTCGGTCGTGATCGCCCAGCTCACCGTGAGTTTCCAGGCCTTCAAGGCCGCCCGCACCGACCCCATCGACTCCCTCCGCTACGAGTAGCCGGGCGTTTGGCAAGAGTCTGATCATACGGACGCTCGCAGCCCATCGATATTTTTTTTAGGAAGAAACTCCACTTTTATATTAGAGTGTGAGCATGAGCGACCGGCCCAAGCTCCAGCGACCGGTGGCGACCCTCGTCGCCGCCGCGACCATGGCCCTCCTGGCCTATGAGATGGCCCGCTCGTCGGCCGCGTCCATCTTCCTGGCCCACCACCCGGCCGGCCGCCTGACCGAGGCGCTGGTGCTGGTCCCGCTGGTCATGATCGCCCTCACTTTCGCCGTTAGCTGGCTGCTGCGCCGCCTCGGCCCCTCCTCCACCTACTCCCTTACCCTCATCGTCTCCGGGCTGATTCTATCGGCGGCCGCCTTGGGCGCCCGCCGCAATGTCCCCGGCAGCGCTTTCGCCCTCTATATCTTTGCCCAAGCGTACATCGTCCTCGTCGTCGAGCAGTCGTGGGCCTTCATCAACAGCCAGTTCTCGACCGACGACGGCAAGCGCTGGAACGGCATCATCATCGCCACGACGACCGCGGGCGCGGTCACCGGCGGACTGCTGACCGGCCTTCTATCGAAGCGAATCGGCTCGGAACAGGTCGTCATCTGCGCCGCCGCCCTGACCGCCGCCGGGACGGTCCTCAGCCGGCGGGCGTTCCGCCAGGCGGATCCGGAGCGGACGACCGCCGACCGGCACCCCGAGCGGCTGGCCGACCATTTCGCTTGGGACCTTTTGCGTTCCGATCCTACACTCGGCCGCATGGCCCTGATGGTCGTCGCCTCGCAGTCGATCTCGGTCCTCTTCGACATCGCCTTCCACCGCAGCCTGCAGGCGGCCATGCCGCTGCAGGAGCCGCGAACCTCATTCCTCGGCTTCTTCTTCGGCGGCGTCAACGCGGCGGCCCTCATCCTTCAGCTGGGGCTCTGTCCCCGGCTTCTCCGGCGCTTCCGGGTGCGCCTCATCCTGGCCGCCATCCCGCTCGTATACGGCACAGCCGCCCTGGCCGGCGTCCTTCTGCCTTGGCTTCCGGTCCTGGGGGCGGCCTTCTTCATTTACAAGACCGTGGACTACTCGGTCTTTCGGGCCTCCAAGGAGGTCCTCTACGTTCCCCTGCCGTTCACCGCCCGCTACCGGGCAAAGCTGACCATCGACGCCCTGATCTACCGCGCGACCAAGGGGGTCACCTCGGGGCTCCTCAGCCTGGCGGGCCTCGCCGTCGGAGTCCTGCCCCTGCGGCTCTACCCGCTGCTGGCCGTCTTCTTCGGCGGCCTCTGGAACCGGGTCAGTCTGGGAATTCCCGAGCCTGGGCCGGAGCGACAGCCTGTTCCTCGATAAAGCCGTTTAAAGATTTGGGTTTTCTTGACTTTGCCTTTGGGCGGCGATATATTGGCCGAGCGGACAGAAACGCTTGTGACCGACTCGTTTTTAGCCGAGCGTCCGGGTGAAATCGAAGATAGAATTCTGGGATGATTTCTTCAAGGGCAGCCGTCTTGCCTGCGCCCGCCTGATCACCAAAGTCGAGAACGCCCCGGCCCTCGTCCCCGAGATCCGCGACAGGATCATCCCCCGCCTCCGCGGCGCCGTCCGCATCGGCATCACCGGCCCCCCCGGCGTGGGCAAGAGCACGGTCACGGCTTCCCTGGCCGGGCTGGCCGTCAAGGCCGGCCGGAAGATCGGGATCATCGCCGTCGACCCCTCGAGCCCCTTCACCGGAGGGGCATTCCTCGGCGACCGCGTCCGGATGCAGAACCTCATCGGCAACCCCAACGTCTTCATCCGCTCCCAGGCCTCGCGCGAAGGGCACGGCGGGCTTTCCCCGACGACGCCCTACGTCGCCGACATCCTCGACGCCTTCGGCCTCGACCGGATCCTCATCGAGACCGTGGGGGTCGGCCAGGCCGAACTCGATGTCCTCGGCTGCGCCGACCTCGTCGTCCTCGTCCTCCAGCCCGGAACGGGCGACGTCATCCAGGCCCTCAAGGCCGGCATCATCGAGGTCGCCGACCTCATCCTGGTCAACAAGGCCGACATGCCGGGCCTGGAATCGCTTCTCGACTCCCTGAAGTTCCTCTTCGACATGAACGCCAAACCCAAGGCCAAGCCCATTCCTCCCATCCTGACGGCCTCGGCCATCCAGGACCAAGGCATCGACGAGCTCCAGGCCGCGCTCGAGAAGCTGATCGAAGGGCAGGCCCGCTCGGGATTCCTGAAGCAGAAGAAGCTCGCCCGCCTTGAAAGCGAGATCAAGGCGGCGATCCAGCACGAAATCTGGGAGAAATTCCGGGCCGCCGCCGGCCCCGAGGCGGACATCTCCGCGGCGGCCAAGCGGCTGGACGAGAACGGCCGGTCTCCTTATGCCTACATCCGGGACCTCGGCCAACGCGTCTCCCTGAAATTCACGACGGGAAACACTCATGGCGAACACCGACCCTAAAAAAACCTGGGAGGCCAAGTTCGGCCGGTCCGAGCTCCGGGACGCCGACTTCACTTCGATTTCGGGACGGCCGCTCCATCCCCTCTACGCCTCCGATGACCTCTCCGGGCTCGACGGCGAAGCCGTCCTCGGCTTCCCCGGCGAATATCCCTACACCCGCGGCGTCCACCCGTCCATGTACCGGGGCAAGCTCTGGACGATGCGGCAGTTCTCGGGGATGGGGACGCCCGAGCAGACCAACAGCCGCTACAAGTTCCTCCTCGAAAAGGGCCAGACCGGCCTGTCCGTGGCCTTCGACAATCCGACCCTCTACGGGCGGGATTCGGACCACGCTCTCTCCGTCGGCGAGGTCGGCAAGACGGGCGTGGCCGTCGACACCCTGGCCGACATGGAGCGCCTCTTCGACGGGATTCCCCTCGGACGGGTCTCGACCTCGATGACCATCAATGCCCCGGCGGCCTGGATCTTCGCCATGTTCCTGGCCAACGCCGAGAAGCAGGGGGTGGCCTTCGCCGACCTCCGGGGAACGCTCCAGAACGACATCCTCAAGGAATACATCGCCCAGAAGGAATGGATCTTCCCGCCCCTGCCCCATCTCCGCCTCATCACCGACCTCATGGCCTTTTGCGCCGACCATGTCCCCCAGTGGAACACGATCTCGATCAGCGGCTATCACATCCGCGAGGCCGGCTCGACGGCCGCCCAGGAACTGGCTTTCACCCTGGCCGACGGCTTCGAATACGTCGAGCGGGCCGTCGCCGCGGGGATGGACGTCGACGATTTCGCCCCCCGGCTGTCCTTCTTCTTCAACGCCCACATGGACTTCTTCGAGGAAATCGCCAAGATGAGAGCCGCCCGCCGGATCTGGGCCCGGCGGATGAAGGACAAGTACAAGGCCCGCAACCCCCGCTCCTGGCTCTGCCGGTTCCACGTCCAGACGGCCGGCTGCAGCCTGACCGCCCAGCAGCCCGAGCTCAACGTCGTCCGGACGGCCCTCGAAGCCCTGTCGGGAGTCCTCGGCGGTTGCCAGAGCCTCCACACGAACTCCATGGACGAGGCCCTGGCCCTGCCCTCCGAGAAGGCCGTCGAAATCGCCCTCCGGACACAGCAGATCATCGCTTACGAAAGCGGCGTCCCCTGCGTCATCGATCCCCTGGGCGGGTCGTACTACGTCGAAAAGCTGACGTCGGAACTCGAAGAGGAGGCCGAGCGCTATTTCCGCAAAATCGACGAGCTCGGCGGCGTCGTCCCGGCCATCGAGCAGGGCTTTTTTCAGCGCGAAATCACCCGGGCGGCCTACGAGTACCAGATGGCCCTCTCCCGGAAGAGAAAGGTCATCGTCGGGGTCAACGACTTCCGGAACGCCGAGGAGACGCTCGAAATCCCGATCCTGGAAATCGATGAATCCGTGGAGCGGGACCAAGTCCGGGCGCTCCGCGAAATCAAAGACCGGCGCGACGACGGCGCCGTCCGGCGCTCCCTGGCCGCCCTGACCAAGGCCGCGGCGACGCCGGAGAATCTCATGCCCCGGCTTCTCGACTGCGCCCGGGTTTACGCCACGCTCGGCGAAACGAGCGACGCCCTGACGGTCGCGTTCGGGGAATACATGGAGAAACCGATTTTCTGATCCCAAGAGAGGACAACATGGCCGATCCGAAAATCAAAGTCATCATCGCCAAACCGGGACTCGACGGCCACGACCGGGGAGCCAAGGTCGTCGCTCGGGCCCTGGTCGAGGCGGGAATGGAAGTCGTCTACCTCGGCCTCCGGCAGACGCCGGAAGCGATCGTCCACGCCGCCGTCGAGGAGGACGCCGATGTCATCGGGCTCTCGATCCTCTCCGGGGCTCACATGACCCATTTCCGCAAGGTCAAGGAGCTCATGGACAAGGAGGGCCTCGCCGACCGCCTGCTGACCGGCGGCGGCATCATCCCGACCAAGGACCAAGCCAAGCTCGCCGAGGCTGGCGTGGGCAAGCTCTTCGGGCCGGGGGACGACCTCCAGGCCATCATCGACTACATCCAGGATTGGCATCGGTCTCATCCCCGATAAATAAAATCCACCCTAGGAGGGCCTCATCATGGATTTCAATTTCTCCGAAGAACAGGCGATGGTCATCGCCGGGGCGAAGGAATTCGCCCGAGAAAAGATCGCTCCGGTCGCCGAAAAGTACGACGAAAAGCAGGAAGTCAACCTCGACGCCCTGCGGGAGCTGGGCCGGCTCGGCTACATGGGCATGACCGTCCCCGAGGAGTACGGCGGGACGGGATTGGGCGCGGTCGCCTACGTCGGGGCGATGATCGAGTTCAGCAAAGCCGACTCCGGCGTGTCCGTGGCCGTCTCCGTCCAGAACTCGCTGGTCAACGACGCGATCATGATGTTCGGGACGGACGAGCAGAAGAAGACCTTCCTCCCCAAGCTTTCCTCCGGCGAGTGGCTGGGCTGCTTCTCCCTGACCGAGGCCGGCGCCGGAAGCGACCCCGGCTCGCTCCGGGCCTCGGCCGTCCGCGACGGCGACGATTTCGTCCTCAACGGGACAAAGAACTTCACGACCAACGGCTCGTTCGCCGACGTCATCATCGCCTTCTTCCAGACCGACAAGGACAAGGGGGCCAAGGGGATCTCGGCCTTCCTCATCATGAAGGACACGCCCGGCTTCGCCGTGGGGAAGCACGAGAACAAGCTCGGGATCCGCTCCTCGAGCACGACCGAGATGGTCTTCACCGACTGCCGGATCCCGGCCTCGGCCATGCTCGGCAAGGAGAACAAGGGCTTGAGCATCGCCCTGGCGACGCTCGACTGCGGCCGCCTGGGCATCGCCGCCCAGGCCGTGGGGATCGCCGAGGCGGCCCTCGACGAATCCGTCAAGTACGCCAAGGAGCGGGTCCAGTTCGGGCAGAAGCTGGGCGAGTTCCAGGCCATCCAGTTCATGCTGGCCGACATGGCGACCGAGGTCGAGGTCGCCAAGACGATGCTCTACCGGGTCGCGGCGATGAAGGACGGGGGGGCGAAGCGCTTCACCAAGGAATCGGCCATGATCAAGCTCTTCTCGGCCGAAATGTCCCATCGGGTCTGCCACAAGGCCCTCCAGATCCACGGCGGCTACGGCTTCATGAAGGACTACAAGGTCGAGCGGCTCTACCGGGACCAGCGGATCACCGAGATCTACGAGGGGACGTCCGAAATCCAACGGGTCGTCATCTCCCGGGCCGTCCTGGGAGACTGAGGAGGGCCGGTCATGACCTACGAGATTCTGAAGCTTTCCGCGGCCGATGGGGTGGCGACGATCACGATCTCCCGGCCGCAGGCCCTCAACGCCCTGAACTCGCAGTTCTTCCGGGAAATGGACGCCATGGTCGCCGAGCTCAAGGCCCGGGGCGACGTCAAAGTCGTCATCATCACCGGCGAGGGCAAGGCCTTCGTCGCCGGGGCCGATATCGCCGAGATGGCCGGGAAATCGCAAGCCCAGGCCCGAGAATTCTCCCAGGTCGGCCAGAAGACGTTCCGGAGCCTCGAGCTCCTCGACAAGCCCGTCATCGCCGCGGTCAACGGCTTCGCCCTGGGCGGCGGCTGCGAGCTGGCCATGGCCTGTGATTTCCGGATCGCCAGCACCAAGGCCAAGTTCGGACAGCCGGAGGTCAACCTCGGCCTCATCCCCGGCTACGCGGCGACCCAACGCCTCCCCCGCCTCGCCGGCCTGGGCAACGCCCTCTATCTCCTTCTGACGGCGGAGATGATCACCGCCGAGGAAGCCCTCCGGGTCGGTCTCGTCCAGAAGGTCGTCGAGCCGGAAGCCCTCCTCGAGACCGCGCTCGCCGTGGCCAAAACGATCGCCGCCAAGGGCCCCAAGGCGGTCAAGCTGGCCAAGCTGGTCGCCCGGCAGGGGCTCCTCATGGACTTCGAATCGGGCTGCGCCCTCGAAGCCCAGCACTTCGGCGATCCTTTCGAGAACGAGGGGGCCGAGGGGATGCGGGCCTTCCTCGAGAAGCGGCCGCCGAAATGGTGAGAGGAAACCGATGAATTACGCCGACCGGTTGGAAAACGTGGCCGTCCTCGGGGCGGCCGGCAAGATGGGAAGCGGGATCGTCCTCCTGACGGCCCTCGAAATGGCCGACTTGAGCCTCGACCCGCAGAATAAGGGACGGACGTTCGCCTTGAACGCGATCGACGTCTCCTCGGCGGCGCTGGCCGGCCTGACGAAATATCTCCGCGCCCAGGTCCTTAAGACCGCGGAGAAGAAAGTCAACGCCCTCCGCAAGGCCTATGAGAGCCGGGAGGAGCTCGTCGAAAACGAGGAAATCATCCGCCAGTACGTCGAAGACGTCGTGGCCCTCATCCGGCCGACGACCTGCCTCGAGGCCGCTTCCGAAGCGACCCTCGTCTTCGAGGCCGTGAATGAGAATCCCGACCTCAAGGTCAAGCTCCTCTCCCGGATCGAGGCGGCAAACGCCAAGAAGCCGTGGTTCCTGACCAACACCTCGTCCATCCCCATCCACGAGCTCGACGAGAAGGTCGGCTTGGGCGGACGGATCATCGGCTTCCACTTCTACAACCCCCCGGCCGTCCAGAAGCTCGTCGAGGTCATCCGCGCCGAATCGACCGCGCCGGAGCTGGCCGACTTCGCGGGCCAATACGCCAAGAGGCTCCGCAAGACCGTCGTCCCCTCGTGCGACATGGCCGGGTTCATCGGCAACGGGCACTTCATGCGCGACGCCCTCTACGGGATCGCCGAGGTCGAGAAGCTCTGCCCCGAACACGGCTTCGTCGGCGCCGTCTACATGGTTAATAGAATCACCCAAGAGTTCCTCGTCCGGCCGATGGGCATCTTCCAGCTCGTCGATTACGTCGGGCTGGACGTCTGCCAGTTCATCCTCAAGGTCATGAACGACCGCCTCCCGAATGCCGTCCTCCACAGCGATCTCCTGGACAGGCTCATCGGGCTGGGCGTCAAGGGCGGCCAGTTCGCCGACGGCTCGCAGAAGGACGGCTTCCTGAAATACGAGAAGGGCCGGCCGGCGGGCGTCTACGATCCCGAAAAGCAGGTCTACGTTCCCATCGCCGAGATCGCCGCCCGCGCCGACGCGAAACTGGGGGCGTTGCCGGCCTCGGCCAAGCCGTGGAAGGCCGTCGTCGGGGCGCCCGACCGGCCGGCGATTCTCGAGGCCTTTTTCAAGGACCTCAAATCGTCCCAGACGATGGGGGCCGAGATGGCCGTCCGCTACGGCCGGTACTCCAAAGCCATCGGGGAGGGGCTCGTCAAGGACGGGGTCGCGGCGACCGCGGAGGACGTCAACACCGTCCTCCTGACCGGCTTCTACCACGCCTACGGGCCGGTCAACCCCTATTTCGACTGAGGAGACGACGATGACGAAACCGCGCCGCAAAGTTTTCATGACCGCCGGCTACAACACGATTTCCCTGGGCACGGGCCGCAAAGAGTTCAACCCCAAGAAGCCCCGGCCGGGCCTCGAAGAGTACATCAAGGAGGCCGGCCAGGGGACGCTGAAGCAGATCGGCGGGGGGGATAAGGTCGATGAGGGCGTCATCGGCAATTTCATGGCCGCCCGGTTCAACAAGCAGGGACATCTGAACGCTTTCATCCCCTCGGTGGACGAGTCCCTCCGCTGGAAGCCGTGCATCCGGGTCGAAGGCGCCTGCGCCTCGGGCGGCTTGGGCCTGATGACGGCCGTCAAATCCGTCCTGGCCGAGACGGCCGACGTCGTCCTGACGATCGGAGTCGAGGTCCAGAACACCGTCAAGGCCATCTACGGGGCCGACATCCTGGGCGGGGCCGGCTGGTTCCGCGGCGAGCGCAAGAAGGGCCACGCCTATTTCTTCCCGGCCGGCTTCAGCGACCGGGCCGGAGTCTATTTCGAAAAGTACGGGCGGGAAAGGACCCGAAAGGCCTTCGCCCGCTGGTACCGGAACGCCGTCGAGAACGCCCGCCTCTGCGAAACGGCCCAAGAGTATCACAACACCTGCCCCGACCTCGAGGCTTTGGCCATGACCGAGCCCAACCCGAAGTCGTTCGTCGACTACCTTACGGTCTACGACTGTTCCAAGGTCTCCGACGCCGCGGCGGCGATCGCCGTCGTTTCGGAGAAGGGGCTGGAGCGGGCCGGGATTCCCAAAGCCGAAGCCGTCGAGGTTCTCGGCTGGGGCCAGGTTGAAGCCGACCTGACCCTGCCGCCGTCCGACCCGACGCGGCTCGAAACCACGGCCCGGGCCGTGGAGAAGGCCTTGGCCATGGCCGGGATCACGGCCGCGGACTTGGGGACGGTCGAGTGCCACGACTGCTTCACGATCTCGGGCGTCCTGTCGATGGAAGCGATCGGGCTGGCCAAACAAGGCGAAGGCCCGGACTATATCCTGAGCGGAGCCACGTCCCGGACGGGGGCGATACCGTTCAACACGAACGGGGGCCTCATCGGCTGGGGCCATCCGACGGGCGGGACGGGCGTCCGCCAGGCCGTGACGGTCTGGCACCAGCTCACCGGAAAAGCCGGCAAATGGCAGGTCGAGATCAAGCCGGAGCGGCCCTACGGCCTTTCGGTCAACATGGGGGGGAACGACAAGACCGTCGTGGCGATCGTCTACCGCCGCGCCGGCTGACCGGGTCCGGATGGGGGACACATTAAAGTGTCCCCCTTCTTCTTATCGGAATTCATACGCATACCGTTTGATGCTCAGGAAGCCGTTGTCGTCCCGGTGGAGGGAATAGGCCTTCCCCTTTTTGAACAGGGCGTTCATCATCGGGATCTGAGCCTTGATCCGGCCGAGGAAACGCCCATCCCGGTCGAAGATGTCGAGCCAGGTCAACTCGTACCCATCGAAGTCGACGACGACGGCCAATCGCCCGTCCTCCATGGGGAGGAGGCTTCTGAAGTAAGGCTTATTCTTGGGGAAGCGGATCAGGCGGAGATATTCCTTGACCAGGCTCTCCGACTTGGTCATGGAGAGCATGCTTTCCTCGTACGTCTTCAGGAGGAAATCGATGTCCTTCTTCTCGTAGGGAAGCGGCTTGACGTCCCGGGCGATCGTCAGGAGCTTTTTCCCCTCGGGGGCGAAGACGTCGATGGCATACTTATCGTTCCGGCCGAAATAGATCCGGTCGTCCTCGGCCATCACGGCCTCCGCGGTCGGACGGGCGAGGAATTCCGAGGTGATCTCGGCCTGGGCCTGGGCCGGGGAAAGGGAGTGGTCGGGAAAGGTGAACGATTCCTTGTGAAGCTCGAGGACCGGCTTGAAATCCCGGTCGAAAAGGGCTATGGAATCCTCGACGGGGCCTTGGCCGACGAACTGGGGCGCGACCTGCCTGCGCCCCAGGTATGTTCCGGCCGGGGTGATCCAGATATCGAAGATTCTCTCCGGCAGCAGGATCTGGTCGAGGTAAACGCCGTTCGCGTCGAAAAACATGATCTTGCTGCCGAAATTTTCCGAGAGATACAGCCTCCCGTCCTTGGCGAAACGGACTCCGCCCGGATTCCGGAATTCTCCGGGGCCCTGACCGGCCCGGCCGAAGGTCAGGAGGTGATTCCCGTCGGAGCCGTATTTCTTGAAGTGCTTGTCGTCCCAGTCGAGGGCGTAGATATTTCCCCCGTCGTCGACATTGAAGACGACCGACGACCCGAACATGTATCTCTCGTCGCCTTCCGGGACCCCGATCGACAGCTCTTCCTTGAAGGAGATGGATTTTATTTGACCGGGCTCGGAATCCGGCTTCGATTGTCCGGCCGGAAGCGAAGCCTCCGGCCGGCCATCGGAAGCCGTGACGCCGGCCAAGCCGGCGAACAGGAACACGATGAGAGCGGACATAGAATTCTCCTCAAAAATATCCCCGGCCGTTCGGCGAAGTCAAGAATGCGCGGCGCGATCCGGAGCGCCGGAATCCAAGGGAGAAGGGAGTCTCCGATATCTTCGCTTGAGAAAAAGTGCACTCAGCGTTCGTCTTTCCATTGTGGCCGAATTTGACAAACAAGGAGACCGAAACCATAATGGAACCATTACGGAGTATAGAGACGAAGACCATGGCCACGACCATCACCCTCAAAAAAATTCCGGCCGGCCTTTATGAAAGCCTCAAGGAAAGCGCTTCCCGCAACCGGCGCAGCCTCAACGGCGAAATCATCGCCTTGCTCGAAAAGAAACTTCAGGCAAGGCGAAGATCCCCAGAGGAGGTTCTTGCCTCCGCGCGGGCGCTTCGAAAGCGATTCAAGGACGCCTGGATGACCACGGCCGTGATCGACCGAGCCAAAAAAGAAGGCCGCCCTTGATCGTTGTCGACACGAACCTCCTCGTCGGTTTATTTATCCCCGGGGATAAATCGCGCGTCGCGGAAAGGGTTTTTTCCAAGGACCCTCATTGGGCCGCTCCTCTCCTCTGGAAAAGCGAACTCCGCAATGTCCTGGCCATGGGTCTCCGGCGAAAAATGCTCGACGTGGAGGAGGCCTGCCTCGTCATGGAAGAAGCCGAGACGCTCATGCGAGAGGACGAATACGACCTCCCGTCATCGCCGATCTTGGAATTAGCGAACCAAAGCCGCTGTTCCGCGTACGATTGCGAATTCGTCGCGCTGGCGAGGCAGTTGGCGGCCCCTCTCGTCACGTGGGACCGGGCCATCCTCGCCGCTTTCCCGGAAACGGCGGTCAGCCCGGAACACTTCGTCCGCGTCTAGAACAGCGCCCGAGTCGACGGATTTTTTCGGAAGGCGACCGATGGCCGCGAGGGCGCGGCCCCCAGGTAAATTTTCAGGATGGCGAAATCATTCTCTTGCCGTTTCCCTAAAAGGCTATTATAATAGCCCTAAGGAGCAATGCCTGTGAAAGTCGCCAATACCGTCGAACTCAAGAATAAAACCAACCGGCTGCTGCACGATGTCATCCGGGGAGAACCGCTCATCATCACCTATCGGGGAAAACCAGCGGCCTCGATTCTCCCCCTCTCCGAGGACGACCTCGAAGACTTCATCATCGAACACAGCCCGGCCATCCGGAAGAAGATCGCGGCCGCGGAAAAAGATATGCGATCCGGAAGGACGATCTCCCTGGACGAGTATTTGGCCCGGACCGAAACCTCAGAATGATTCCTTTTTCTGTCCGGTTAACGGACTCGGCCGCTGAAGACCTCGATAAGATTCCCCCTGAGGCGCGAAAGCGCCTTGTCGACGAGATCCAACGGCTGCGTTCGGACCCCTTCCCCTCCGATTCGCCCTCCAAGAAACTCAAGAGATTCAAATCTCCCGTCTACCGACGGCGGGAGGGAGATTTCCGGATCCTCTATCGGATCGAAGCGGAAACGATCTTCATCCTCCGCGTCATCAATCGCAAAGACCTGGAGCGCATTCTGAGACGGTTGCATTTATGAATTCGGGGTCCGGATGGGGGACACATTAAAGTGTCCCCCATCTTCTTATCGAAATAGGCCTTCCCCTTTTTGAACAGGGCGTTTATGATCGGCATCTGAGCCCTGATCCAGCTTCAGAATAATGTCAAGAAATCCTCGACCTGTGATATCCTAGGCGGGAATTTTTTGGAGGTCATCCTGATGAAGACGTCGGATATTCGCAGCCGGACCGCCCGCCTCGCCCTCCTCGCGGCGGTTATCGCCGGAGGCCTCGCCCTCCCGGCCCAGTCTCAATCCCAGGAGGCGGCGGGCAGCCTCGCCGAGTTGAAGCAAAAAGCGCCCAAAGTCTTCATCGACTGCGAGCGCTGCGACCAGGCCTACATCCGGACCGAAATCCCGTTCGTGAACTACGTCCGGGACCGCAAGGAAGCCGACGTCCACGTCTTGATCACGACCCAGGGAACCGGAAGCGGGGGGACGGAGTACACCATGGCCTTCATCGGCCAGGGGCCTTATGAGGGCGTCAGTAACACCCTGATCTACGCCTCCAACAAGACCAACACCCAGGACGAAGTCCGTCGGGGATACGTCGCCGTCCTGAAGATGGGCCTCCTGCCCTACACGGCCCGGACCCCGATCCGGGACCTCATTTCCGTCTCCTTCCGGGAGAAGGTCAAGCCGACCGACGTCGTCGACAAATGGAAATTCTGGGTCTTCAGCTTCAGCCTGGGCGGCGAGATGGACAAGGAATCCCAGCAGACGTCCCAGAACTACCAGATCCGGGCCGCGGCCAACAAGATCACCCCCGAGGTCAAAATCCGGCTGGGGATGGAAGGCGAATTCGAGGAGGACAAATTCGATTACGAAGACGAGAAGATCACGAGCAACCGCGAATCCGGCTCATTCCGGGGCCTATTCGCCAAGAGCCTGGGCGAGCATTGGTCGGTCGGGCTTCTGCTCGAAATGGATTCTTCCACTTACCGCAATTTGCGGTTCAAGGTCCAGCCGGCGCCGGTCATCGAATACGACCTCTTCCCCTATTCCGAGTCGACCCGAAGACAGCTCCGCTTTCTCTACGGGATCGGGTACCAATATGTCCGCTACCGGAACGAAACGATCTACGACAAGACGAAGGAGAATCTCCTCGCCCAAGCCCTGTCCGTCGTCCTGGAGATCGAGGAGCCCTGGGGCAGCCTCTCGGCCTCCCTCGAAGGGTCCCACTACTTCCACAACCTGAGATACAACAGGGTCGAGTTCGACAGCGAGCTCTCCTTCCGGATCTTCAAGGGGCTCAGCCTCAACGTCGACGCCGGATTCGAGCGGATCCGGGATCAGCTGGCCCTGGAGAAAGGCGACCGGACCCTGGAGGAGATCCTCCTCCGCCGGAAGGAGCTGGCCACCGATTACAACCTCTCCTTCGACGTCAACCTCAGCTTCACCTTCGGCTCGATCTACTCGAACGTCGTCAATCCCCGCTTCGGCAGCCTCGGCTCCCTCTGAGACGGGACTTCACTCCTCGTCCAGCTTGACCGAGCCTTTGTACAAGGTGACCCCGCGCGGCGTTTTCCCGGGAGAGAATCCCAGCGGCTTGGTGAAGAGGCGATCGTCATAGATGCTCCGGAGGTATTCGTCCCGGCATTTCGGATGGGCGATCGAAGCGATGGCCAGCGCCTTCTCCCCCGCCGTCATGGCCCGGAGGTCGGCGATCCCGTACTCGTTGACGATGACGACGCCGTCGTAGGCCGAAGCCGTCAGGCTGACCCCCGGGGGGTGGACCTTGACGATCTTCGATTTCCCCTTGTCCGTCCGGCTCTTCATGGTGATGATCGGGACGCCGTAGGCCGGGTCGTTGAGGGCCCGGACGAAATCGGGCTGCCCGCCGACCCCGCTGTAGTACCGGCGGGCGTCGACGTAATCGGCCCAGACGTTGCCGAAGAGGTCGACCCCCATGGCCGTGTTGATCGAAATGAAGGGGGCGTTCCGGCGGACGACCTCGGCGTTGTTGGTCGTCATGCAGGGCCGCATCTGGAGGCCGGCCCGCATGTGGACGAACTCGTAGAGCTCCATCGAGCCCATGATGAGCGAGGTCGTCGTGTAGCCGAGGTGCTGGCGCTTCCTTCGGTTCGTGACGATCCCCAGCTTCTGGAGCATCATCAGGCCGTCGCCGTAGAGCTCGGTCTGGATCCCGAGGTCCTTGTAGTTCGTCCTCGTGATCATCCCGACGACGGCGTCGGGGATCTCGCCGATCCCGACCTGGAGGGTGATCCCGTCGCGGATGAAATGCTCGGTGATGAGCTCCCCGATCCGCTGCTCCGCGGGGGGGAGGTTATCGAAGTCGGGGGCGGGAAAATGATAGCAGGGTTTGACGTCGTCGTCGTCGATGAGATAGTCGATGGACGAGGCGTCGACGATGCTCTGCCCCTGGGTGAAGGGCATGCTGAAGTCGAGTTCGGCGATGACGCAGGTCGCGTGGTCGATGGCCGTGTGCATCGCCTCGACCGACAGGCCGAGGCTGAATTCCTTGGTCAGCTCGTGCGGCCGGACCTTGAAGATGGTGACGTCGGGCATATAGGGCTTGCCCTTCCCGACGAGGCTGTCGAGATTGGCCAGGGTGCAGGGGAGGTAGAACGCCCGGCCCTCGTTGGCGGCCTTGCGGACCTCTCCGGCCGAGAAAATCGAATAGGTCATGACCCGGTCCTGGAGGCCCGGCTCGACATAGGGCACCGGCCCCTGGAGGAGGAGGTGGACCATCCGGAGGTAGGGCAGCTTGGGTTTGCGGGCCTTGAGGGCCTCGGTCAGGGCTTCGAGGCTGGCCGTCGGAACGGCGGCGTTCGAGCCGATGTAGCAGGTGACGACGTCCCGGCCGGCGAATTCCCGGGCGATGATGTCGGCGATGTCGCCGAGTTTAATGATCTGAGGCTGGCGGGACATGAAGCTCCTTCCGTCCTCACATTACCGAATTTCGGACCTCAGTTCAAGGCAAACCTCTGAGGGAGGCGCCTGGTCGTCCGTAACGGTTGCCCCCGGGAAAGACGGGAACGTGATGATGGTTTGCCGCCCCGCAGACGCTCTTCGAAGGGCCCGGCGTGTCATGCGGCGGCATGGCCGTCCTCGCGATCCCGTGGCGGAGGGGGGGCCGGCTCTCGGAAACGCTGACATGTTTCGGGGCCTCCCCTGGTTGAAGGGGAGGAAGGTGGGGTGAGTATCAATGAGGTCAAAGTCTTGGAAGCGTTTCCGTACGGAGGGGGGGAACCGACGGGACTGGTTCCCCGGGGCCGGGGTTAGAGGATGGTCATGTCGCCGCAACACGCCCCGCGAAATGGGAGCTCTAAGAATCGTCAGCGTCTTCGAGAGCCGGAGTGAAGGCCGTTCTCGGGTGCGGCCGCGCAGGACGTTTATGCGCATCGAAACCGTCCGACAGTCAGCGCCCGCCTTCATTGACTTTCCCGCGCCCCTGGGGATATATTCTTGAGGCAGATAAGGACGTTATGGCCGATCATCCGCCCCGGGACGATGTCGCCCTCCGGGCCCATCTCGCCGACCTCGAGGGCAAAGCTGAGGCCGGCGGGGGGACGGAGCGCGTCGCCAAGCAGCACGCCGAGGGGAAATACACGGCCCGGGAGCGGCTGGATCTCCTCCTCGACCCCGGCTCCTTCGTCGAGCTCGACAAGCTCAAGACCCACCGCTGCACCGACTTCGGGATGGCCTCCCAGAAGGTCCGGGGCGACGGCGTCGTCACCGGCTACGGCCGGATCGAAAGCCGCCTCGTCTACGTCTTCGCCCAAGACTTCACCGTCTTCGGCGGTTCCCTCTCCGGAGCCCACGCCGAGAAGATCTGCAAGATCATGGACAAGGCCATGGAAAACGGGGCCCCCGTCATCGGCCTCAACGACTCGGGGGGAGCCCGGATCCAGGAGGGCGTCGTCAGCCTGGGTGGGTACGCCGATATCTTCCTCCGCAACACCCTGGCCTCGGGCGTCATTCCCCAGATCTCGGCCATCATGGGGCCCTGCGCCGGCGGGGCCGTCTATTCCCCGGCCATCACCGACTTCATCCTCATGGTCGAGCGCAAGTCCTACATGTTCGTCACCGGGCCCGACGTCATCAAGACGGTGACCCACGAGGAAGTCACCAAGGAGGAGCTGGGCGGGGCCATGACCCACGCCACGAAAAGCGGGGTCGCCCACCTCACGGCCGCCGACGAGGACCAGGCCCTCCTTATGATCCGCGAGCTCCTGGGCTACATCCCCTCCAACAACATGGAGGACCCGCCGGTCAAGCTGACCTCCGACCCGCCCGACCGGAAGGACGAGGCCCTGAAGACGATCGTCCCGACCAATCCCAACAAGCCCTACGACATCAAGGACATCATCCGGCGGGTCGTCGACGACGGCGTCTTCTTCGAGATTCACGAACACTTCGCCCCGAACATCGTCGTCGGGTTCGCCCGCTTCGGCGGGTTTTCAGCCGGCCTCGTGGCCAACCAGCCGGCCCACCTCGCCGGCTGCCTGGACACGGAGTCCTCCAAGAAGGCGGCCCGCTTCATCCGTTTCTGCGACTCCTTCAACATTCCCCTGGTGACGTTTGTCGACGTCCCCGGCTTCCTTCCGGGGACGGACCAGGAGTTCAGCGGGATCATCAAGGAGGGGGCCAAGCTCCTCTACGCCTTCGCCGAATCGACCGTCCCCAAGGTCACGATCATCACCCGCAAGGCCTACGGCGGGGCCTACGACGTCATGGCCTCCAAGCACATCCGGGGCGACATCAACCTGGCCTACCCGACGGCCGAGATCGCGGTCATGGGCCCCGAGGGGGCCGTGGCCATCGTCTCCCGGAAGGAGCTGGCCGAGGCCGCCGACGCGGCCGGGCGCAAGGCCGAGCTCGCGGCCCAGTACCGGAAGACCTTCGCCAACCCCTACAAGGCGGCCGAGCTGGGCTACATCGACTCCGTCATCTATCCCGAGGACACCCGCCGCCAGATCATCCAATCGCTCCAGATGCTCCAGAACAAGCGGCAGAAGAACCCGCCGCGGAAGCACGGGAACATCCCTTTGTGAGGCCCGTCCCCGCCCGATGAGACGCCCGAAAATCCGCAAGGTCCTCGTCGCCAACCGGGGCGAAATCGCCGTCCGGATCCAGCGGACCTGCCGGGACCTCGGCATCACGACCGTGGCCCTCTTCTCCGACCCCGACCGGGACGCCCTCCACGTCCGTTACGCCGACGAGGCCTATCCCCTCCCGGGAGCCTCACCTCAGGACACGTATCTCCATCAAGACCGGATTTTCGAGGTCGCCCGCCAGGCCCGGGTCGACGCGATCCACCCGGGCTACGGTTTTCTGAGCGAGAACGCCGCCTTCGCCGCGGCCTGCGCCGAGCGGGGCTTCCGCTTCATCGGCCCAACCGCCGAAGCCATCGTCCGGCTGGGCGAGAAGACGCGGGCCCGGAGCCTGATGGCCGAGGCCGGAGTTCCGGTCGTGCCCGGCACGCCGCCGCTCGAAACGGCCGCCGAGGCCGTCGCCGCCGCGGAACGGCTCGACTACCCCGTCCTCGTCAAAGCGGCCGCCGGAGGGGGGGGCAAGGGGATGCGCCTCATCGACGGCGCCGAGGAGCTCGAATCCGCCTTCGCGGCCTGCCGCCGGGAGGCCCTATCGGCCTTCGGCGATTCCCGCGTCTACCTCGAAAAATACCTCCGTCATCCCCATCACGTCGAGTTCCAGATCCTGGCCGACACCCACGGCCGCGTCGTCCATCTCAACGAGCGGGAATGCTCGATCCAGCGCCGTCATCAGAAGATCGTCGAAGAGACGCCGTCGCCCATCGTCTCGCCGGATTTGCGGCGGCGGATGGGCGAAGCCGCCGTCCGGGCGGCCAAGGCCGGCGGATACACGAACGCCGGGACGGTGGAGTTCCTCGTCGACGCCGAGCGGCGCTTCTATTTCCTCGAGATGAACACCCGTCTCCAAGTCGAGCACCCGATCACCGAGCTCGTGACCGGCGTCGACCTCGTCGAAAAGCAGATCCGCATCGCCGAAGGGGCCAAGATCGAGGACGCGACGCCGTCGCCGCGCGGCCACGCCGTCGAATGCCGGATCTACGCCGAAGACCCCCTCCACGACTTCCTCCCCTCGCCCGGTTACATCAAGCGGCTCGTCTCGCCCGGCGGCCCGGGAGTCCGCGACGATACGGGCGTCTACGCCGGTTTCCGGATCCCGACGGAGTATGACCCCCTCATCTCCAAGCTCGTCGTCTGGGGAGAGGACCGCAAAATGGCCCTGGCCCGGATGCAGCGGGCCCTCGAGGAATACGTCCTGACCGGCGTCCGGACCAACATCCCCTTCCTCCGAAAAATCGTCCGCCATCCCGAATTCCGCAAGGGCGCCTACGACACGCATTTCATCCCCCGCCACCAGGAGGAGCTCTTCAAGGAGGACGGCCATCGGCCCGAGACGATCGCCCTCTCGGCCGCGGCCGTCCTGGCCTGGCTGGCCGAGGACCGGGGAGAAACGATCCAATTCCTCGCCCGGATGGCCCCCTCGCCGTGGAAGATGGCCGGACGGCCGGGAAGGCCGGAGCGATGAAAAAATTCGTCGCCCTTCTCGACGGCCGGGAGCAGACCATCGACTTCACCCCCCTGAACGAAGGCCGCTTCCGGGTCGCCTTCGACGGCCAGACCCACGTCGTCGAGGTCCGGTCGTTCTCCGCCGATTCCCTGTCCGTCCTCGTCGATCGGCGATCGTGCGACATCGTCTACGCCTTCCAGGGCGACCGCCTCGAGCTCCACTTCCGCCATCACGATTTCGAGCTCGAGATCCTCGACGAGCGGAAGCTCCGGACGCGGCGGCTCCGGGCCCGGTGGGAGCAATCCGGGCCGGAGGTCGTCAAGTCGGCCATGCCGGGCAAGATCGTCCATGTCCACGTCAAGGCCGGCGACCGGCTCGCCCCGCGGGCGCCCCTCCTCATCATCGAAGCCATGAAGATGGAGAACGAGATCTTCAGCCGGAAAGGGGGAATCGTCCGGGCCGTCCACGTCGCCCCCGGCCAGGCCGTCGAGAGCGACGCCCTCCTCGTCGAGATCGCGCCCGAGCCGGAGAAGGCCGAATAGGCTTCGCCGGCAAGAAGAGAGAAAGGAGAAACCGGATGCGGAAATCCTTCGTCGTGATCGCCCTGGCTCTCTTCGTCGTCTTCGGGCCGACCCTCGCGGCCGCGCCGCAACAGCGCCCCGGCGCCCCTCCGGGGACGGAGCAGAAGCCGCCGGCGGCGAGGGGCCACGAAACGGCCAATCCCGCGCCGGACAAGGCGTCTCAGACATACCACCTCCTCCGGCTCGACGGCCGGGAGGTCAAATACACGGCCACGGCCTCGACCCTGCCGATCCGGTTGGATGACGGCCAGGTCGGGGCCCGGATGTTCTTCGTGGCCTACACCAAGGACGGCGAGGACGTCAGAAAACGCCCGATCGCCTTCCTCTACAACGGCGGCCCCGGGTCAGCATCGATTTGGCTGCACATGGGATCCTTCGCCCCGCGCAAGGTCCGGATGGCCGAGGAAGGTTTTCAGCCTCCCCCGCCCTTCGAACTTGTCGACAACGAGAACTCCCTCATCGACGTCTCGGACCTCGTTTTCGTGGACGCCATCGACACCGGTTACAGCCGGGCCATGGCCGGCGTCGAAAACGCCCAGTTCCACGGGCAGGAAGGCGACATCCGGGCCTTCGGCGAGTTCATCGCCGAGTACCTGAAAACCTACGGCCGCTACCCCTCCCCGAAGTTTCTCATCGGCGAGAGCTACGGGACGATCCGGTCGGCGGGCCTCTCCCAGGAGCTGCAGTCCCGCCACGGGATCGAGCTGAACGGCATCGTCCTCGTCTCGGCCCTTCTGACCTACCAGACGCTGTCGCCGGCCCCGGCGAACGACGTCGCCTGGGCCGTCCAGATCCAGACCTTCGCCGCGACGGCCTGGTACCATAAAAGGCTGCCGGCCGACCTCCTGGAGAAGCCCCTCGAGAGGGTCGTGGACGAGGCCCGGACGTTCGCCTTCGGAGAGTACATGGCGGCCTTGACGAAGGGCAACGCCCTGTCCGAGGCCGAGCGGACGGCGATGGCCCAGAAGCTGGCCCGTTTCACCGGCCTTTCGCCGGCCTACATCCTCTCCGCGAACCTCCGCGTCGACTCCGGGCGTTTCCGCAAGGAGCTCCTGCGGGACAAGCGGCTCGTGGTCGGCCGCCTCGACGGCCGGTTCACGGCCCTCGACGCCGACGCCGCCGGCGAACGCCAGGAATTCGACCCATCGAACACGGCCCTGGCCGGGCCCTACACGGCCGTCTTCCAAGACTACGTCAAGAACACCTTGAAATGGGAGACCAACCTTCACTATCCGACGTCGGGAAACGTCAGGCCCTGGAAGTACGTCGAGAACCGCTACATGGACATGACCGACGCCCTCCGCCTGACGATGGCCAAGAATCCCTTTTTGAGGGTCTTCGTGGCCTGCGGCTACTACGACATGGCGACCTACGTCGGGGGGGCCGAGTTCAACTTCACCCACCTCGCCTATGACCGTCCGATCACGGACCGCGTCCTGTTCGGATACTACGACGCCGGCCACATGATGTACATCCGGCCGTCGGCCCAGGCGAAGCTCAAGCGGGACTTGGCGGCCTTCATCCGCTCGGCGACGGGGCCACGCGACTAAACTCGCCGGTTCCGCCGGACGGGACGGCGACCTCCGTCTTCCCCCTTTTCAACCGCCTGAAATCGAGGGACAGGGTACCACGTCCCCCGATTTTCTGCTATATTAGGAACGGATATCATGACACCCACGGGGACGAAGCCCGCGGAACAAGCGCCGCAACCTCCTCTCCAGGGGGGAAATCCTGCCGCCGGCGGGCCCGCCCAGGCGCCGGACAAAAAAATCGTGGAAGAAGTCCACGAATTCTGCGCGTCTTTCGTCCGGGCCATCTCCACCTCCAAGCTTTATCCGCCCGGCCATGAAGCCATCGCCGGACTCCTGGACGGCGTCTTCGGACGCCTGACCGCTTTCCTGGAAGCCCATCACGAGCTCGAGCTCGAGATCAAGAAAGATGCCTTCCTCTATGGGGGCGAGATCGTCCAAAAAGAAGAAAACCCCCCCCGGAGCCTGCCCTACTTCTTCTACAAGGATGGAATGCAGAAGTTGATCTTTTTAAAAGGCTTGCCGCGGGAGGAATTCGCGGACTTCCTCGACCTCGTCAGGACCGTCTCCCTCCTCCCCCTCGACGAAAGCGACATCGTCGACGCCCTCTGGGAGAAGGACTACGAGCATATCCGCTACATCTCCCCCGACGAGTTCATCGAGGCCAAGATTGACGGCGGCCAAGACCTCCCCCGCGAATTCGAGATCGACCGGGAGAAGATGGACAAGGGACGGATCGATTTCACCCCCGAGGACGCCGCCGAAATCGCCCGCCGGTCCCTGGAGCTCGCCCGCCGGGACACCGCCGTCCCCGACGAGGACGAGGGGCTCTGCGCCCCCCTGACCGAGGAGGACGCCCGCGTCTTGGAGGAGACGATGACGTCGGAGCGCCGGGAGACGGCCGACCGCCATTTTCCCGATTTGATGTTCGAGCTCCTCTGTCTCGAAGAGCGGCCCGAAGCCTTCGGCCATATCCTGTCCTTTCTCGAAAATTATATCCCCTCCAGGATCGCGAAGGCGGAGTTCATCCGGGTCATGAAACTCCTGACCCGGCTCGGGGAACTTCTCCGCCTTCTCCTCCCTGTTTCGCCTTCGCGGGCAGCGGCCCTTGAGAATTTTTTCATCTCGATCCGGGATCATTTCCCCCCCGACAAGATCAAGACGGTCGTTTTCGAAAAGCAAACGTTCGACGCCAAGGCGTTTTTCGAATACCTCCGCTTCGTCGGCTTCCCCGCCCTTCCCCTTGGGGCGGACCTCGTCGAGAAGATCGGGAGGCCCGGATTCCGGGAGGAAGCCGCGGGCTTCTTCGAAGAGATGGCCAAGGAGGATTTGAGACGGTTCCTCCGCGAGGGGCGGGAGGACCGTCCTTTCTTCTCGACGGCGGCGATCGACGTCTGCGCCCGAAAGCCCGACCCGGCGAAGATTCCGTTTCTCGTCGAGGTCCTCGGCTGGAAAAACAAGGACCTCAAGCTCAAGGCCATCCCCCTTCTCGGGAGATTCGCCGACGGCCGGGCGCGGTCGGCCTTGCGCCGCCTCTTTCAGGACCCGGACGAGGACCTCCGCATCCGAGCACTGAAGACCGTCCCCGTCGAAGGAGACAGGGCCGTCCTCGAAGACCTCCTCGGCCTCGCCTCGGGGAAGCCCTTCCGGGCGAAATCCGAGGACGAAAAGGAGGCCGTCATCCTGGCTCTGGGGAGAAGCCGGGCGGACGAGGCCGTCACCGTCCTTCGCCGGTTTCTCAAAAAACGCGGCCTCTTCGGCCGAAGCCGGCGGAGCGCCGTCCGGTTCCTCGCCGTCCGCGCCCTGGAGAGCACGGCCACCCCGTTCGCCGTCGAAACCTTGAACGCCGCCCGAAAAATCCGCCCGAAACTCCTCCGGCTGGAGGTCGAAGCCGCCCTGCGGCGTCTGTCCTCGGCGGAAACCAAGGAAATAACCTCATGATCACCCCGGTCGAAGAACAGGTTCCCGTCCTCGGTCAAAAAACCGCCCTCGAGCTCATGACCCACCTCCATATCGTCCTGAAACTGAGCAAGGTCTACGAGCCGACGAACCGGAGCTTCGTCGAACGCCTGGACGATTTCTTCGCCTCCCTCCACAAAGCCTTTCAGACCGATATTGAGGTCGAAATCCTGATCCGGCAAGACGCCTTTTTCGTCAATAAGATCCGGCTGAAATTCAACGTCGCCAACTATCTCATCTACAAATCCGTCTTCGAGGAATTCCTGGCCCGGGAGATCGGGACGATGACCTTCGCCGTCGGCTTGGACAAGGAGGAGCTCGGCCGGTTTCTCCACTTCATCGCCCCTCTCGACGTGGCCAAGGGAATGTCCTTCGAGCGGCTCGCCGCGGATTTCGAAAGCGCCGGCTTTCCCCACATCCGGCTCAAGAAAATGCCCGAGGAGGTCCGTCCCGAACTGGCCGAAAAAAGCGCGATCCCCATCTTCATGATGGGCGTCTATCATCTCAAGGACCTTTTCGAGAGCGAAAAGCGGTCGCAGACCGTCCACCTGACCCGGCGATGGGTCCAATCCCTGATCAACCATCTCATTTCCCACGAGTCTCTCCTCATCGGACTGACGAACATCAAGAATTTCCAGGAATACACCCTCAATCACTCGGTCAACGTCTGCATCCTCTCCCTGGCCCTCGGCCGGCGCCTCGGGCTGACCCGGCCGGAGCTCATCGAGCTCGGCGTCAGCGCCTGCCTCCACGACGTCGGCAAGTTCGAGATATCCGATGCCATCTGGAACAAGCCGGGAAAGCTCGACCCGGATGAGCGGGTCATCGCGGAAAAACACTCCCACTTCGGGGCGGGAAAACTGACCCATCGGACCCAAACGGAGGGCGTCCCCGAAGCGGCCATCGAAGTCGCCTTGGAGCACCACATCAAGCCGGACATGGGGGGATACCCGAAATATGCCGAGCGCCGGCGGACGAATTTCTACAGCCGGATCGTCAAGGTCGTCGATTACTACGACGCCATCACGACGAAAAGGATCTATCGGCCCAAAACGTTCACCCCCGCGGAGGCCCTCCGCCTCATGAAAAAAGTCTGCGCCGAGGAATTCGACCCCCTCCTCTTCAGGACCTTCGCCCATATGATGGGCGTCTACCCCGTCGGGACGCTGGCCGCCCTGGATTCGGGAGAGGTCGGGATCGTCATCGAGAACAATCCCCTGCCGGGGTTCGCGACCCGGCCGCTGGTCAAGCTGATCACCGACCGGGAGGGGCGGAAGATCGACGGGCCGAACGTCGATTTGGCCGAAACAGACCGCCGGACGGGAAAATACCTCCGGACGGTCGTCAAGACCCTCGACCCGGAGAACTACAACATCCAGGTCACCGATTATCTCATCGCCCGGGTTCAGTAGGGCGCGGTTTCTCGCAAAGCTCAATCAAGACCTTGAACGTTGAGCGCGGGGCGAGGAAGGCGATTTTCGCCCCGGCCGCTCCGGGACGGGGTTCCCGGTCGATGAGCTCCACGCCGGCGGCGGACAGCCTGGCCAGCTCGGCGGCGACGTCGTCGACCGTCAAGGCGAGATGATGGAGACCGCCGCCCGTTCTTTCGACAAAAGAAGAGATGGCCGCGTCCGGAGAAGCCGGCTGGAGGAGCTCGAGGCGGACGCCGGACAGGTCGAAGACGGCGATCCGGAGATGCCGGTCCGGCAAGTCCTCGAAGCCTTCGAACCGAAGTCCCAGGACGTCCCGAAAGAAGGCCGCCGCCGCGTCCAGGTCGGGAACGGCGATCCCGAGATGCTCGATTTTCCGGATCATACGACCACCCTCTCCCGGTAGGCGCCGAAAACCTCTCCCAGGACGCCGGAAATCTCCCCCAGCGTCGCGTAGGCCCGGACGGCTTCGAGGATCGGGAGAAGAAGGTTGTCCGACGTCCGGGCCGCGTCACGGATGCGGTCCAGGCTCACCGCGACCGCCTCGGCGTCCCGGCCGGATTTGACCTCGGCCAGACGCTTGACCTGCTCGGCCTCGACCGCGGGATCGACCCTCAGGATGCCCTCGAGCTCGGGCTCTTCGACCCGGTAGCGATTGACGCCGACGACGACGTCCTCCTCCGAGTCGACCCTTTTTTGGGCGGCGTAGGCGGAATCCTGGATCTGCCTCTGGACGTATCCTTCCTCGATGGCCCGGATCATGCCTCCCTTCCGGTCCACGGTCTCGATGATCGCCCGGGCCTTAGCTTCGAGTTCGTCGGTCAGCCTCTCGATGAAATACGAGCCTCCCAGGGGGTCGACCGTATCGGCAACTCCCGACTCGTGGGCCAGGATTTGCTGCGTCCGGAGGGCGATTTCGACCGCCTTCTCGGAGGGAAGGGCGAGGGCTTCGTCACGGGAATTCGTATGGAGGCTCTGGGCTCCGCCGAGGACCGCGGCCAGGGCCTGGATCGTCACTCGGATGATGTTGTTGTCGGGCTGTTGGGCCGTGAGGGCGCTGCCCGCCGTCTGGCAGTGGAAGCGCATCATCTGGGCCTTGGGCGAACCGGTCCCAAACCGGTCCTTCATGATCCGCGCCCAGAGGCGCCGGGCTGCCCGGAACTTGGCGACTTCCTCGAAGAGGTCGTTGTGGGCGTTGAAGAAAAACGACAGCCGGGCGCCGAAGTGGGCGATGTCCAACCCGCGGGAGACGGCGGCCTCGACGTAGGCGATGCCGTCGGCCAGGGTGAAGCCGATTTCCTGGGCGGCCGTGGCTCCCGCTTCGCGGATGTGATATCCGGAAATCGAGATCGTGTTCCAGAGGGGAAGCTCCCGGGTGCAATAATCGAAGATATCCGTCACGAGCCGCATCGACGGTTGGGGGGGATAGATGTAGGTCCCCCGGGCGACGTATTCCTTGAGGATGTCGTTCTGGACGGTCCCGGAGAGCGCCGCGGCCCGAATCCCCCGCTTCTCGGCCACGGCGATATACATGGCCAGGAGGACGGCCGCCGTGGCGTTGATGGTCATCGAGGTCGAGACCTTGTCGAGGGGTATCCGGTCGAAGAGCGCCTCCATGTCGGCCAGGGTATCCACGGCGACGCCTGTTTTTCCGACCTCGCCGGCCGCGAGAGGATGGTCGGAGTCCAGGCCGACCTGGGTCGGCAGGTCGAAGGCCACGGAGAGTCCGGTCTGGCCCTGTTCGAGGAGAAACCGGAAGCGCTCGTTCGTTTCCCGGGCCGTGGCGAAGCCGGCATACTGCCGCATCGTCCAGAACCGGCCGCGGTACATCGTCGGCTGGACGCCGCGGGTGAACGGAAACTCCCCCGGAAAGCCGAGGTCACGGAGGTAGTCGAGGGCCGACGCGTCGAGGGGCGTCGCGACCCGGGGGACGTCGTCGAGGGACGAGGTCCGGAAAACGGGCTTTCGCTCGGGCGATGGCTTCAGGGCGGGATCGAGGACCGCCTTCGCCCAGGCTTCGGCCGCGCGGCGGATCTCTTCGAGCTCATCGCGGGTCGGGGCCATGGCCAGCCTCCGCCGGCTATTTTACTCCAACCCCGCCCGTCCGCCTAGTTGTGGTTGACGCCGACGGCCGGCCTCGTGAGCCTCGATGACAAAAAGCCCCGAGCCCTCGCTTGCGTTCGAGAACGGCCGGAAGGTGATGAGTTTTTACCGGCCCGCAGACGCTCTTCGAAGGGCCCGGCGTGTCAGGCGGCGGCATGGCCGTCCGACGAAGACGCTTCCAAGACTCTGGGACTATTGATACTCACCCCCTCTTCTCTCCCTCTGAAAAGGGGGAGCCCCGAAAATCGTCAGCGTCTTCGAGAGTCGGAGGGGGATATGGCCGCGCCATGCGGCTATTTCGGCAATGAAGTTAGCCCTTCGTTGGCCATTCGGAAAGGCGGTTGACGAAGGCGAGGGCCTGGGGTAATCTACGGCCGTGAAGAAGAGGGTCAAGCACGTCGAGTTCTACGTCGGCCTCATCGCCGCCTCGGCGGTCTTCCTCGTCGTCGAGCACCTGACCCACTGGGAGTTCCTCCTCCATCTGGCCGCCATTCCCCTCGAAATCCTGGCCGCCGTGTTCATCGTCGAGCGCTTCCTCGAACGTCGGGAAAACAAGGAAAAGCGCCAGCAGCTCATGTACATCAAGAGCTACATGTTCCGCTCCGAGATGAGGAATCTCTTCATTGCCAATTTCGGCGCCCTCAAGCATCCGGCCGTCGACATGAGGAAGCTCCGCTCGGCCGCGCTCGAGGAGCTCAAGGAGTACCGGCGCCAGGCCGAGTCGGTCGAATACGTCTCCCCCGAGGCCATGGAGCCGGTCATCAAGGAATACGTCAAGGCCGAACCGGTCTGGCACGCCTTCAAGGAGCGGGCGATCACCTACAACTTCGAGTCGATCTTCCACGACATGATCTATATCCTCCATTTCGCCTGCGACGTGAAGATCTTCAAGGAGAAATTCCCCCATCGGCTGTTCATCCACGAGGCGGCCAAGTCGGAGAACCTCATGCGCCGGACGCTCAAGGTCCTGACCGACGGGATCAAGGCCTTCCTCGATTACGCCATCGAGCTCAGGGAAAAAGAGCCCGAGATGTTCGACGAGATGATGGCCGACTACGCCCTCTCGATCCGCATCCGCGACGCGACCTGAAATCCCTTTTTCTATCCGCCGAGGAGCTCCCGGGCGATGACGAGGCGCTGGATCTCGCTCGTCCCCTCGCCGATCGTGCAGAGTTTCGCGTCGCGCCAGAATTTCTCGACGGGATAATCCTTGCAATAACCGTAGCCGCCGTGGATCTGGACGGCCTCCTCGGCGACCTTGACCGCGACTTCGGAAGCGTAGAGCTTGGCCTGGGAGGAGATGAGGGTCGTCTTCCGGCCGGCGTCCTTGAGGTCGGCGGCGTTCTCGGTCAGGAGGCGGGCCGCCTGGAGAAGGGTCGCCATGTCGGCCAACTTGAAGCGGACGGCCTGGAAGGCGCCGATCGGACGGCCGAACTGGCGGCGCTGCTTGGCATAAGCCGCGGCGGCATCGAGGGCCCCCCGTCCGATCCCCACCGAGAGGGCGGCGATCGAGATCCGCCCGCCGTCGAGGACTTCCATGGCTTGAATAAAACCATCGCCTTCTTTTCCGAGGAGCGCGTCTGCCGGCAGGCGGCAGTCCTCGAAGACGAGGGAGCACGTGTCCGAGATCCGCATCCCGATCTTGTCCTCGTGCTTCCCGACGGACACGCCCGGCGTGTCGAGAGGGAGGAAGAAGGCCGAGATGCCGTGGTGATCCGTCCCGGGCCGGGTCCGGGCGACGACGATGGCCGCTCCTCCGCCGCCGGCGTGGGTGATGAAATTCTTGGTCCCGTTGAGGACCCAGCTTTCCCCGTCGCGGACGGCCGTCGTTTTCGTCGCCCCGGCGTCCGACCCGGCCTCGGGCTCGGTCAGGCCCCAGGCCCCGATGACCTCTCCCCGGGCGAGGCGCGGCAGCCAGGTCTTCCGGTGTTCGTCCGAGCCGAAAAGAAACAGGTGATTCGTGCAGAGGGAATTATGGGCCGCGACCGAAAGGGCGATCCCCCCCTCGACGGCCCCGAGCTCCTCGAGGATGGCGACATAATGCCGGTAGGTCAGGCCGGCGCCCCCGAATTCCTCGGGGATGATGATCCCCATGAGTCCGAGCTCCCCCAGCTTGTGGAGGACGTCTTTGGGGAAAACGGCCTTCTCGTCCCATTCCCGGATATGGGGGGCGATCTCCGTCCGGGCAAAATCCCGGACCATTTCCTGGCAGTCTTTCAAGGATTCATCGATGTCTGTCGTCATTCGACCCTCCTTGTGAAAATACGGGGACAAAAAATGCGGGGACACATACCTTATCTGTCCTCAAAAGTGGACAGATAAGGTATGTGTCCCCGCATTTAAGGTATGTGTCCCCGCATTTATTCTAGTTCGACAAGAGGCCGGGCGGCGTCGACGAGGTCGCCGGCGGCGACATGGACCTTCCGGACGACGCACTCCCTCCCCGCCTTGATTTCGTTCTCCATCTTCATGGCCTCGACGATGAGGAGCGTCTGATTTTTACGCACGGCCTCGCCCTCGGCGACGAGGACCTTGATGACCTTGCCGGGCATCGGGGCCTTGACGAGGCCCCCCTCCTTCCCTCCGTCCTCGCCGCGGAAAGAAGTGCTCTCCGCCTTGCGGGGCTCCTCGAGGACATATTCCCCCCCCCCGTGAAAAACGAGCCATCGCCCTCCGTCCCGGGCCATGAAAATCCGGCGGCCGACGCCGTCGACCGAAAGGAAAATCTCCGCGTCCGAGACGGAGACGATTTCGGCCCGCATCGTTTTTTCGCCCTCCCGGACGAGGACGATTCCCTCCTTGACCTCGATCGCGACCTTCTGGACCGCGCCGTCGACGAGATATTCGAACTCCATCGTCAGGCCCCTCCGATTCTCCACCGGCCCAGGCTCGTCCAGGGCGTGGCCGCTTCCCCGGACACCCGTCCGTCCCTTCCGAGGTCCGGCCTCGCCGCCGCTCTCGTTTCCGCGAAAGCCGCCGCAGCCAGGGCCAGCCGGAGCCCGTCTTCGTCCGTCGGCCGCTCTCCCCAGTTCTCGAAATGCGTCTTGAGGAAAGACGTGTCCGTCAGGCCGGCCAGAAAAGCCTCGTGGGTGACGATATCACGGAGAAAGGCCAAGGGCGTCTGGATCCCCAGGATGACCGTCTCGCTCAAGGCCGCGGCCATCCTCCGGCAAGCCCGTTCCCTGTTTTCGTCCCAGACGACGAGCTTGGCCAGGATCGGGTCGTAATAGATCGGGACGTCCCAGCCTTCATAGATGCCGCTGTCGAGACGGATTCCCGGTCCTCCGGGCTCCCGGAGAACCCGGATCTTCCCCGGCGAGGGCAGGAAATTCCGTTTCGGGTCCTCGGCATAGATCCGGCACTCGATGGCATGGCCGCGCTGGCGGATGTCCTCCTGGCCGATGTCGAGCCGCTCGCCGGCGGCGACAAGGATCTGCTGCCGGACGAGGTCGACCCCGGTGACGAGCTCCGTCACGGGATGCTCGACCTGGAGCCGGGCGTTGACTTCCAGGAAATAGAAGCGGCGGTTTTTATCGAGGAGGAACTCGACCGTCCCGGCGTTCGTGTATCCCGCCGCCTCCATCGCCCGCCGGGCCGTTTCGCCCATCTTGGCCCGCAGCGTCGGGTCAAGGGCCGTCGAGGGCGACTCCTCGACGATCTTCTGGTGACGGCGCTGGATCGAACACTCCCGCTCGTAGAGATGGACGGTTCGACCGTGAGTATCGGACAGGACCTGGACCTCGACGTGGCGGGGCTCCTCGATATATTTTTCGAGATAGACGGTTTCGTCGCCGAAGGCGGACTTGGCCTCCCGCATCCCGGCCTCGAGGGAAGGGCGGAGGTCCTTTTCCTCCTCGACGACGCGCATCCCCTTTCCTCCTCCGCCCGCGGAAGCCTTGACGATCACGGGATAGCCGAGCTCCCGGGCGGCGCCCTCGAACTCGTCGATCGAACGGGGGAGAGTTTTCATCCCGGGGATGATGGGGATGCCGGCCTTTTCCATCGTCTGCCGGGCCCGGACCTTGTCGCCCACAAGCTCCAAGGCCGGGGCCGTCGGCCCGACGAAAACCAAGCCGGCCTCGGCGCAAACGCGGGCGAAAGCGGCGTTCTCGGCGAGAAAGCCGTAGCCGGGATGGATCGCCTCAGCTCCCGTCCGGCGGGCTGCCTGGACGATTTTTTCCATATGGAGATAGCTCTCGGCGGCGGGCGGGGGGCCGATCGGCACGGCCTCGTCGGCCATCCGGACATGGAGCGACGCCCGGTCGACATCGGAATAGACCGCCACCGAACGGATCCCCATCTCCCGGCAGGCCTTGATGACCCGGACGGCGATCTCGCCCCGGTTGGCGATCAGGATTTTTGTGAACATCCCCCGGGCTTCACTCGGCCCATTTGGGCTTCCGCTTCTCCAGAAAAGCGGCCATCCCCTCCTGGGCCTCGGCGCTGATCCTCAGTTTGGCGATCATCTCGATCGAGAAGCGCTTCGCCTCCTCGAAATTGAGACGCGGAATCGTCCGGAGCAGGTCCTTCGCCTTGGCCAGGGCTTCCGGCCCGGAGGTCAGGAGCATCCGGACGAAGTCGTTGACCTGAGCGTCGAGCAATCCCGGGTCGAGGGACCGGTTGATGAGCCCGACCTCCTCGGCCCGGGCGGCGTCGATCCGCTCGCCCGTCAGGAAGTATCGGCGGGCCCGGGCTTCTCCGATCCAGCGGACGATGTAGGGCGATATGACCGCCGGGACGAGGCCGAGCTTGGCCTCGCTCAGCCCGAAAACGGCCTCGCGGGAGGCGATGATGATGTCGCAGGCGGCCATGAACCCGTTGCCTCCGCCGATCGCCGAGCCGTTCACCCGGGCGATCGTCGGCTTGGGGAGGGCGTAGAGCTCCTCCAGGCATTCGGCGAGCTCGGTCGATTCCTGAATATTCTCGTTATAAGAATAATGGATGATCTCACGCATCCAGTTCAGGTCGGCCCCGGCGCAAAACGACGCTCCGCGGCCGGAGAGGATGATGACCCGGACCTGCGGATCCTGGCGGACGTCGGCCAGGGCATCGCGGAGCTCCCGGATCATGATCGCGTTGAAGGCATTGTGGACCTCGGGGCGATTGAACCAGATCCGGCCGACCCGGCCTTCCCGCTCGATGTAGATCGTCGTGTAATTTTTAATAGCCATGGAAACCTCCTCTTTTCAATTTTACATCCGGAAAATGCCGACCTTGTAGTCGGGAATGGGAGCGTTCAAGCTCATGGCGACGCCGAGGCCGAGGGCGGAGCGCGTCTCCAGGGGGTCGAGAAGGCCGTCGTCCCACAACCGGGCCGTGCTGAAGTAGGGGCTCGCCTCTTCCTCGTATTTCTCGAGAATGGGCCTGGCGATCGCCTCCTTGTCCTCCTCCGAGAGCTTGGCTCCCTGCTCCTGGAGCCGCTTGATCTTGACCGTGACCAGGACGTGGGCCGCCTGTTCGCCCCCCATGACGCTGATCCGGGCGTTGGGCCACATCCACAGAAGTCGCGGTCCGTAGGCCCGGCCGCACATGGCGTAATTGCCCGCGCCGTAGGAGCCGCCGACGATGATCGTGAACTTGGGGACGTCGGCGTTGGCCACGGCGTGGACGAGCTTGGCCCCGTCCTTGGCGATCCCGTGGTGCTCGTACTCCTTGCCGACGATGAAACCGGTGATGTTCTGGAGGAAGACGAGGGGGATCTTGCGCATGGCGCAGAGGGTGATGAAATGGGCGCCCTTGAGGGAGCTTTCGGAAAAAAGGACCCCGTTGTTGGCCAGGATGCCGACCGGATAGCCCATGATCCGGGCGAAGCCGCAGACGATGGTCGGGGCGTAAAGCTCCTTGAATTCCTGGAAGCGGCTGCCGTCGACGAGCCGGGCGATGACCTCCTTGATGTCGAACGCCTTGCGGAGGTCGCGGGGGACGATCCCGTAGAGCTCCCGGGGGTCGTAGGCGGGTTCTTCGGGCTCGGCCCGGTCGAGGACGAACCGCCGCGGCGGGTCGAGGGTCTCGACGATATTCCGGGCGATTTCGAGGGCGTGCTCGTCGTTCCGGGCGTAGTAGTCCGAGACGCCGGAAATGCGGCAATGGACGTCCGCCCCGCCCAAATCCTCATCGGAGACGTCCTCGCCCGTAGCGGCTTTGACGAGGGGCGGCCCGCCGATGAAGATCGTCCCCTGTCGCCGGACGATGACCGTCTCGTCGCTCATCGCCGGGACGTAGGCCCCGCCGGCCGTGCACGAGCCCATGACGATCGAAATCTGGGGTATCCCCAAGGCCGAAAGGCGGGCCTGGTTGTAGAAAATCCGGCCGAAGTGCTCCTTGTCGGGGAAAGTGCCCGATTGGTGGGGGAGAAAAATCCCCCCCGAATCGACGAGATAGACGCACGGCAGCCGGTTTTCGAGGGCCACTTCCTGGGCGCGGATGTGCTTCTTGATCGTCATCGGGAAGTACGTCCCGCCCTTGACCGTGGCGTCGTTGGCCACGACGAGAACCTCGCGGCCGTGGACGACGCCGATGCCCGTGACCATGCTCGCCGCCGGGGCCTCGTCGTCGTACATCCCGTTGGCGGCCAGCGGGCTGAGCTCGAGAAAGGGGGTGTTCCGGTCGAAAAGCCTGTCCAGGCGCTCCCGAACGAGGAGCTTTTTTCGCGACTTGTGAAGCTCGCGGTACTTGGGGGGGCCGCCCTCCCGAACCTTCGCCAGCCGCTCTCGGTACTCGGCCATGACCTTGGTCATCTGGTCGAAGTTCTGCCGGTACTCCGGGCTCTGGACGTCGATTTTCGTTTCGATTCTGAACATCCTCATTTCCCAGGAGAGATCGTTTTATGAAACGATCTCTCTTTTATCTATTTCAAGCGGGGATGAATTTATAGCCGTAGGCGATCACGCCGGCCGCGCCGTCCTCGCTCACCTTCCGGAACTCGAGCCGGACCTTCATCCCGACCTTGAGGTCGGCGAAGTCGCAATCGGCAACCTGGGCGGTGAGCTTCACCCCGTCGGCCAGCTCGGCGATGCCGACGGCGTAGGGAGCCTCGTCCTCGAATCCCCCGGGCGGGACCCGGACGACCGTGTAGGTCAGCAGGCTCCCCGTCTCGGCCAGCTTGACGGGAGCGAACTCGAGGTTGCCGCACTGCGGGCAGACGAGGCGCGGAGGGAAGGCGACATAGCCGCAGCGGGTGCATTTCCCGGCTTCGAGGCGGTAGCGCTGGGGGATTTCTCGCCAATGCTTCGATGGTGTCGGCATGGGCTCCTCCTACATCGCCTCGAAGACATGGACGACGGAGCTTCCCCCCGTTCCGCCCATGTTCTGGGTCAGCCCGCGCGTCGCCCCCTTGACCTGGCGCGGTCCGGCTTCGCCGCGGAGCTGCTTGACGGCCTCGACGACCTGGGCGACGCCCGTCGCCCCGACGGGATGGCCTTTGGCCTTCAGGCCGCCGCTCGGATTGACCGGGTATTTCCCGTCGAGGCGGGTCAGACCCTCCTCGACGGCCTTGCCCCCGGCGCCCTTGGGGACGAGCCCGAGGGCTTCCATGACCATGATCTCGGCGATGGTGAAGCAGTCGTGGACTTCGAAGAAATGCATGTCCTCGACCTTCCGGCCGGCCATGGCCAGGGCCTTTTGGGCGGCGACACGGGTCGATTCGAGTTCGCAGATCTCCTTGCGCGAGCTCAAGGAGATCGAGTCCGTGGCCTGGCCGGTGCCGGCGATCCGGATCCCGGGTTTCTTGAACTTCCCGGCCATCTCCGCCGGGCAGAGGATGACCGCCGCCGCGCCGTCGGTGATCGGCGAGCAGTCGAGGATCCGGAGGGGATCGGCGACGAGAACGGAGTTGAGGACGGCCTCGACGCTGACCTTGAAGGGGAACTGGGCCAGCGGGTTTTTCGACCCGTTGTCGTGGTTCTTGACGGCGACCATGGCCAGCTGCTCCCGGGTCGTCCCGTATTTATGCATGTGGGCCACGGCCATCATGGCATAGAGAGCCGGAAAGGTCAGGCCGTGGAAGCCCTCGTAATCCTGGTCGGCCGCCGTGCCCAGGGCGAAGGTGGCCTCGCAGCCCGTCACGTCGGTCATCTTCTCCACGCCGCCGACGAGGACGATATCCGCCATCCCCGAGGCGACCTCGATGTAACCCTGGCGGAGGGCCAGACCGCCCGAGGCGCAGGCCGACTCGACCCGGGCCGCCGGAACGGGATTCCGCCCGAGATAATCCGAGAGGAGCGACCCGAGGTGCTCCTGCCCGACGAACAACCCGGAGGACATGCAGCCCACGAACATGGAGTCGATCCGGTCCACGCCGGCGTCCTCGAGGGCGAGAAGGGCGGATTCGACGAAAACCGTCCGGAGCGATTTATCCCAAAGCTCGCCCCACTTGGCCATGCCCGCGCCGATGACAGCGACGTCTCTCATGTCTTCCTCCTACTCCGCCTTCCGGATCTTGCGGCGGTACTTGGCGTAGGCCCCATACTCGAGGTAGACCTTGTTTTGGTCGAGGAGGTCCCTCGTCCGCGGGGCGAGGTTCTGGACCTCCGCGATCCGCGGCGTCACCCGCCAAATGAAAGCGTCGCTCCCGGCGCCCGATCCGTAGGAGACCATGAGGACGAGGTCTCCGGGCTTGGCCGCGTCGAGGATGGCCGTCAGGCCGAGGGGCGAAGAGCCGGAGTAGGTGTTTCCGAGCTTGTTGACCAGCCAGCCCGTTTCAATCTGCCTCCTGGAAAAGCCGAGGATTTCGCCCACCCGGAAAGGGAATTTCCCGTTGGGCTGATGGAAGACGGCGTAGGTGAAATCGGCCGGCTTCATCTTGGCCTTGGCCAGGATACCCTCGGCCGCACCTGTGATGTGCTTGAAGTAAGCCGGGTCGCCGGTGAACCGCCCGCCGTGGCGGGGATAGTACTGATATTCCCGGCGCCAGAAATCCGGTGTGTCGGTCATGAAGGCGTACGTCGTGACCTCCTCGGCGAGGAGGTTTTCGCTCCCGAAGAGAAAGGCGGCGGCCCCGGCGGCGGCCGAATACTCGAGGGCGTCGCCGGGCGCGCCCTGGGAGGTGTCGGCCCCGACGGCCAGGCCGTATTTCACCGCCCCCGCCTTGACGAGATTGAGGGCGACGAACATCCCCTCCGTCCCGGCCTTGCAGGCGAACTCGAGGTCGGCCGTGTGGCAATCGGGGGTCGCCCCGAGAGCCTCGGCGACGACCGTTCCGCTCGGCTTCACGGCATAGGGGTGGGATTCGGAACCGACATAGACGGCCCCGATCTCGCGGGGGTTGATCCCCGCCCTTTTAAGGGCGCTCTTCGAAGCCTCGACCGACATGGTGATCGTGTCCTGGTCGGGCGAGGGGACGGATTTCTCCTCCAGCATAAGCCCCTTTTTGTAGCTCGGGGCGTCGGCCCCCCAGACCTTGGCGATCTCCTCGACCTTGATCCGGTTGCGTGGGATGTAGGCTCCGTAACCGACAATTCCGGCCATACGGCGAACTCCTTTCGAAGCGGACACGGACCTCCGCCTCAAGGTTTGGAATGAGAAGCTATCCTTCCATAGAGGAGGCGGCCAAGTCAAGGCGGCCGCGGCCCGACCATCGTCCCTTTGTTTCTCCCGGATCATCGGCATCCGCTCGTCCGAAACGGCCTTCACTCCAGATCGGAAACCTATCCGCTTGCGCGCTTCCCGATTTTCTTCGGCGGTCCGCAACTGCGCACACAAGCCTCTTCGCAACAATATGATCCCAGCCCTCATCCCCCTTTCATCATCTTCCCCGCGATGCTCAGACATGCTCCCGACCGCCAGAGCGGCTTCCCTCGAAACTCGAAGCGCAACGGCGGGGTTTCCTTATCACGTTCCGGCCGTTTCCAGCTCCGCGGATGCGCTATACCCCGAAGATCAATCGAACTGAAAATCGATCGGCAATTGATAATTGGCAAAATACGGAACGACAGCGGGGCCGCGGTGGAAAAGAAACCAGAAAATGGGGGTCAGCGGGAGATGGTGATCGACCCGTTGGTCGTTTCGAGGGAGATCGTCGGGCCGCCCTTGCCGAGCGTCCCCTCCAGGCGCCGGCGCGAGTTCACCCGCCCCTCGATCGTGATGGGGATATCCGTCCGGATCGAGCCGTTCGTCGTCCGGGCGACGAGGTGGGCGTTCGGCTCTCCGGAGAGGCGAAGCCGGATCGATCCGTTGGTCGTATCCGCCGTGATATCGCCCGAGAATTCGACGAGCTCCAGGACGACGTTCCCGTTGGTCGTGTCGGCCGTGACCGGTCCCTTGACGTTGTTGGCCCGGATCGTGCCGTTGGTCGTCGAAAGGTCGACCCGGCCGGAAGCGCTTTCGAGGCGGATGTCCCCGTTGGTCGTCCCGGCTTTGACCTCTCCGAACCGGCCGGCGAGCTCAAGGTCGCCGTTCGTCGAACGGACAAGCTCCAGGCGGCATCCCTCGGGGACCTTGATTTCGTAATTGACCTTGAGGCGGAGGTTCCGGAGGCGCTCATAGACCGTGTCCACCCGGACGGCGGTGGAGGTCGCGTCGATTTCGATTTTAACCCGGTCCAGGTCGCTTTCCTGCCGGCGGGCGATTTTCTTGGCCTGGATATCCACTTCGTCCCGGCTCCAGGTCGAGATGTGGATGAAACCGTTGGTGTTCTTCAGGCTGAAGGCCCCGTCGGCCTTGAGGGGAAACGACTTTTGGAAATCCTCGGTGTATTCCCGTCCGTCGAAATCGCCGAACCAGTCGCCGTCGAGGACGCAGGCGGCGTTCAGGCCGACGGCCAGGGTCAAGGCCGCGGCCAAGAGGATGACAGGTGTCCCAATATTTCTATTCAGGCGCATCTCGGCCTCCTTCAAGGGGTTCACTCTCATAATACGCAAATCCGGGCCCGAAGGTTCCCCGTCGCCCAGAGCTGATCGCTGAAAAGCCTTAACCCTCCATCCTTCCATCGCAGACCGCAACCGAGAATAGCCGGAACGTGATGAGGAATTGCGGCCCCGCAGGAACTCTTCGAAGGGCCCGGCGGGTCATGCGGCGGCATGGCCGTCCTCGTGACCCCGTAGCGGAAGGGGGGCCCCCTGGCTTTGCCGAGGGGGGGGACCGACGGGACTGGTTCTCCGGGGCCGGGATTAGAGGATGGCCATGTCGCCGCGACACGCTCCGGGAATCCTCAGCGTCATCGAGAGTCGGAGTGAAGGCCGTTCTCGAGTGCGGCGGCGATGAATGATATAGCGCGTTGAGTTTGTCTGGATGCTCGATGCCAATCGGCCTTGACGGCCTCCCCCGATTCAGAGGACAATCGCTCCGAGGAGGCCGACATGTATCCTTTTCAGATCATCGACTGGGAATCCGTCCCTCGGACGGAACATCCGGGAGATCCGGGGAGATCGTTCTGGAGGACCGTCCAACTTCCGGGCTTGCGGGTCAGGATCGTCGAATATGCGGCGGGCTATGTCGCCGATCATTGGTGCCGGAAGGGCCACATCGTCCATTGCCTGGAAGGCGAATTCGTCAGCGAGATGGAGGACGGCCGCTCGTTCACTCTCAATAAAGGAATGACCTACGTCGTCTCCGACGAGCTGAGCTCGCATCGTTCGGTCTCGAAGGGAGGAGCGACCCTCCTGATCATCGACGGGGAGTTCTTGAAGCCGGCGCCCAAATCTTGAATGCGCCACCCCCCTATGTTATCGTAGTCGGGTTTCGAGGAGACGATGATGCTCAAAAGATGCGCCCCCGCCCTTCTCGTTCTCGCCCTGCTCGCCCCCGCGGCCGATCTCGCCGTCCAGGACCGCCCGCTGGACGTCCCCTACGTCCCGACGAAGTTCCCCGTCGTCGATGAAATGCTCAAAATGGCGAACGTCACGAAGGCCGACATCCTGTACGACCTCGGATGCGGCGACGGCCGGATCGTCATCGGCGCCGCCCAGAAATACGGCGCCAAGGGCGTCGGGATCGACCTCGATCCCGACCGGATCGCCGAAAGCCGGGAGAACGCCAAGAAGGCCGGCGTCACCGACCGCGTCACATTCATGGAAGGCGATCTCTTCCAGGCCGATTTCAAGGAAGCCTCGGTCCTGTCGATGTACCTCCTGACGTCCGTCAACCTCAAGCTCCGGCCCCGCATCCTCCGAGAGCTCAAGCCCGGCACGCGCGTCGTCTCCCATAACTTCGGCATGGACAATTGGAAGCCCGACGCGGCCTCGGTCGTCACCGTGGACGACATCCGCCACGACGTCTTCCTCTGGATCATCCCGGCCAACGCGTGCGGCGCCTGGACCTGGACGATGCCCCTCGGCGGCCGGAACGTCGAGGCCCGGATGACCGTCGAGCAGAAATACCAGTTCCCGACGGCGGTCGTGAAGCTCAACGGGACCGACGGCGTCGTCAAGGACGTCAAGCTCCACGGAGACCGCCTGACCTTCCTCCTTGAGGTCATGGTCGAAGGGAAAGCCCAGACCTTCGCCTTCGAGGGCCGGGTCGCCGGACACGAGATCGCGGGCCAGATCAAGGCCACGGCGGCCGGTCAAAATAAGACGTGGCCTTGGGCGGCCTCCCGGAATCCGGCCACCCAAAAGCCGATCGACGAGGAGCCGGCGATCTGGCGCTGAAGCCGGCCCATCAATCGATCCGCAGCTCGACGATCTCGAAGGCGGCCGCCACCCGCTCGCGGAACTCCCGGATTTTCGCCGCCGAGGCGATGACCGAAAATTGGGCCAGGGCGTGGTCGCGGTCGCCGCGGACGACGACCTCCTCGAGCCGGAATCCGTGCTCGGCGGCGAGCCGTTCGACATCCTTGAAGGCCCCGGCGCTGGGGAGACGAAGCCCGAAGCAAACCTGGGACCTCTTCGGCAGGACGTTCTCGATTCTCCGGAAAACGATGAGCATGAGGACGACGACCGCCGTATAGACGAGGGCCACGCCGTAAAAGCCGGCCCCAATGACGATCCCGAGACCGGCGACGACCCAAATGACCGCGGCCGTGGTCAGGCCGTGGATGTGGCCGCCGGCCCGGATGATCGCCCCGCCGCCGATGAAACCCACGCCCATGAGGACGCCCGCCGCCACCCGGACGGCGTCCCCGGCCGCGGCCGAGGGGCCGGAAAGGATAAGACGGGAGAGGGCGACGACCATCGTCGAGCCGAGGCAGATGAGGACGTTGGTCCGCAGGCCGGCGGGCTTCTGGCTGAACTCCCGCTCCAAGCCGACCGCCCCGCCCAATCCGATGGCCAGGAGGAGCTTGATGAAGACCTCGCCCATGGCGTCTCTCCTCGCCGGATTATAGCACAGGGCCTCCACAAGAAGGGGGACACTTTAATGTGTCCCCCATCTTCTTCTGGTAAAATAGAAGAGAGGAACATCCGACCATGACCAAAGCGCTAAGAATTCTCGCCGTCGCCCTCGCCGTCGCGGCCTTTTCCCTGGCCGCCCAGACCGTTCTCACCACGGACGAACAGAACACGATCGAGGTCGTCAAGAAGAACAGGAACTCCGTCGTCTACATCACCAACATCGCTCTCGTCCGTGACTTTTTCTGGGGCTCCGAGGAGAAGATCCCCCGCGGAAGCGGCTCGGGCTTCGTCTGGGACGACAAAGGACATATCGTCACGAACTTCCACGTCATCGAGGACGGGGTCGAGTTCATCGTCACCCTCCCCAACCAGGAGCAGCGGAACGCCAAGCTCGTGGGCAAGGAGGAAACGAAGGATATCGCCGTCCTCAAGCTCCAGGGGGCGACGTCCGGGCTTTTTCCGATCGCCGTCGGAACGTCCCGGGACCTCCAGGTCGGGCAGAAGGTCATCGCCATCGGCAATCCCTTCGGCTTCGACTACACGGTCACCAAGGGCATCGTCAGCGCTCTCGGCCGGAAGATGCTCGGGGCGGGGAACGTGACGATCCGGGACATGATCCAGACCGACGCTTCGATCAATCCGGGGAACAGCGGCGGGCCGCTTCTCAATTCGTCCGGTGAGCTCGTCGGAATGAATACGATGATCTACTCCCCCAGCGGGGCGTCGAGCGGCATCGGCTTCGCCGTCCCGGTCGACACGATCCAAAAGATCGTCCCCGAACTCGTCCGCACGGGCAGGTTCTCGAGGCCCGGCCTGGGCGTCTCCTTCCTCCCCGACGAATACGCTCGCCGCTCCCGGGTCGAGGGCGCGGTCATCATGGAGGTCCAAGCGGGAACGGCGGCCGCCGAGGCCGGCCTTCGCGGACTGAGCCGGGACCGCTTCGGGCGCTGGCTCATCAACGACATCGTCACGGCGATCGACCGGACGCCGGTCAAGTCTTACGACGACCTCTTTGGAGCGCTCGAGAACTACAAGATCGGCGACACCGTCACCCTGACCGTCGAGCGCGACGGAAAGGCGCGCCCCGTCCGCTTCACCCTCGTCCGGGACTAAATGGAGGTCGTTCTCGCCTCCCGATCGCCCCGCCGCCAGGAGCTCCTGCGGCGGATTATTCCGGAGTTCGAAATCGTCCCGAGCGGGGTCGACGAGGACCTTTTCGACAAGAGCGATCCCCTCCGCTTCGCCCTCGCCGCGGCCGAAGCCAAGGCGCGGGAGGTCGGCCAGCGGCGGCCTCAAGCCCTCGTCATCGCCGCCGACACGATCGTCTGCCTCGGGAGGGAGCTCTTCGGCAAACCGGGGGACCGGGGCGAGGCCGAAGCCATGCTCAACCGGTTATCGGGCCAGAAGCACAGGGTCATCACCGGAGTCGCCCTTTTCCGGAAGGCCGAAAACCGCCTGGTCACCGGATTCGAAACGACTTACGTCACTTTCCGGCGGCTCACCCCGGAAGAGATTCACGCCTACCTCGAGCGGCACGAATTCCTGGACAAAGCCGGAAGTTATGCCGTTCAGGAGATCGGCGACGCTTTCGTCGAAAAACTCGACGGCGATTACGACAACGTCGTCGGATTTCCGGTCCGGCGCGTCCGGCGGCTGCTCAAGGAGTTTCGGGCTCCGGAAACGACCGTCCGTACCGAAGATTTCGACCCAAAGCACGGCTGGCCCTCCGGACGGGCCGACGGGCGGGAAGCCTTTTTTCCCGGAGCGGTCGTCGGCGACGAGGTCCGGGCTCGTCTCATCGGCCATAAGCCCCGTCTTTACAGAATCGTCGAGACGATCCGACCATCGCCCTGGAGGGTCGACGCGGCGTGCCCTCACTTCGGGACCTGCGGCGGCTGCGCCTTCCAGAATCTCGATTATGGAAAGCAGCTCGCCCTCAAGGAAGCCCATGTCCGGCGGACGCTCGCCGCGGCGAAAATCGACCCCGCCGCCGTCGCGGCCGGCCCGATTCTCCCCTCCCCGGAACTCTTCGGATATCGCAATAAAATGGAATTCGCCTTTGCCGGGCGGGCCGGTGAGCTCATCCTCGGACTTCGCGAGCGCGCCTGGCCCGGGAGACAAAGCCGAAAGAAAACCGTCGCTCTCGCCCGATGCCCGATCTTCGGCCCGGCGGCGGCCGCGGTCTTCCCCCTCGTCTTGGAGGACGCCGGGGCGACGGGCCTGGCCGGCTATCATCCGGTCTCGCAGGAGGGCTTTTTCCGCAACCTCGTCCTCCGCGAGGCGAAAGGCTCCGGCGAGCTGATGGCCGTCCTCGTGACCAAGAGCGGCCCTTTGCCCCAGGCCGCCGCGTGGGCCGAACGCTGGATGAGGGAAGCTCCAAACCTCCGGAGCGTCTGGAGAGTCGAGAACGACCGGACGGCCGACGTCGTCGATTTCGAAGGCGCCGAATTGCTGGGAGGCTCGCTTTTCATCGAGGAGGAGCTGGGGGGATTGCGGTTCCGCATCCGCCCCCAATCGTTCTTCCAGCCAAATCCTCGGGCCGCCCTGCTCCTTTTCGAACGCATCGCCGCCCAAGCCCGGGCTTGGGGATCGCGCCGCGCCCTCGGGCTCTACTGCGGCGCCGGAGTGATCGAACTTTTTCTGTCCCGAACGGTCGAACGGGTCCTCGGGATTGACGCTTCGCCGGCCGGCATTCGCGACGCGGAAGAGAACGCCCGGTTGAACGGCGTCACGAACGTGGACTTCGCCATTGGCCTTGTCGAAAAGACTATCGGAAGCGGAAAGGTGGACGAGTACGACCTCGCCGTCCTCGATCCGCCCCGCGAAGGACTCCGGCCGCAGGCGCTTTCGGGAATCGCCGCCCTCAAAATTCCGCGCCTGATCTATATGTCCTGCAATCTCCGGACGTTCGTCGCGGACGTCGCTTCCCTTGACGCCGGCGGTTATAGGCTCGAGAAGCTCATCACCGCCGACTTCTTCCCTCATACCCCCCATTTCGAGGTCCTCGGCTTTCTCTCAAGATGGGGGACACTTTAAAGTGTCCCCCATCTTTCCCCTGCGCCGTGCTTGAATATCTCGACAAGCGTCAAATCACCCGCCGGGCCGGCGACGCCCACGTGTTGTAATGAAAGGGACTGTTTGCTTCCGACACAGGCTCCTAGAGCCGCGTTCCGACGAGGAGGCTCAGCGATAAGGTTTTCCAGGCCTGGTAAAAGACAGTTTTATTCAAGGTCCTCAATCCTTGATGGAAACGCCCTTCGCAGATAAATGTCCGGCCGCAGAGAGGGAACTCGAAGCCGATTCCCGCCACCCAGCCGACATCGAGGCGTTCGACGTCATCGGAAATGGGTTCCACCCAGGTCTCTTCTCCCGATTTCAACTTGCTCCTCATGGCCAGGACATAAGCCGCGTACCCGCCGGCGCAGAATAGGGGCCTGAAGCCGGCGGCGGATTTCCCCGGGCGCCAGCGCAGCAACAGGGGCACTTCCAAACAATCGAAGCGGATGTGATTCGTGACGGATGTACCGAATGTCGGCATTCCCTCGGCGGTGCCGCGGCGGACGAAGGCCAGTTCCGGAGCCAGAAAAAAGCTCCTGGCCAAGGTCCATTCCCGGGCCAGCGAGAATTGAAATCCCGTCAAGGATTTTTCCTTGTGGCCGACAACCAGGGTGGATTGGTTGAGCCCGCCTTTGACCGTGAACGTCGCGGCGCCGGGTTGGCCTCCCAGAAGAAGTATCAATAAGGGAAGGCTCCTTTTGATCATCGGTCCCTCCTCAATACCCGTTGACGATGAATTCCAGCGCTCTTTCCAACACCTCGTCCCGGCCGGCGCGGATGCCGGCGATGGTCGGCCTGATCTCGATGTCGGGGACGATCCCGATGCGCTGGGTTTGCCGGCCGTCCGGATAATATGTCCCCAAGCCCGTGAAAACCGCCTGGAGCCGACCCGGCAGATAAATATAAGAGACATTGCCGTCGGCCCCGGCCGTCTGGCTTCCGATCAGCGTCGAACGCTCCGTCGCCTGAAGCGCCATGCAGGTGTACTCGGCCTGGCTTTGCGTCCGTTCATCGGCCAGGATGACGATCCGCCCCTTGTAATAATCCGGATTCGGGGTGGAGGGGCCGGTCTGCACCGATTTGGCCCCGAAATATCCGGGAGCGTTGAGCAATGGATAATGAAACTTGGCCCAGGGTTTGGCGTTTTCGTTGAGGTATTCGTTGATCGCCCAGATGGTGCCCTGCGGATAGTTGCGAACATCGAAAATGACGGCCTTGGCATTGCGGAGAGAGGCCATGGCCAGAGGGACCTGATCGGGCTTGAGGGCGCCCATGTGGATGTAGCCGATGTCGCCGGCCAGGAGATCGAAGGCGACGATCGCGTTTCGAGCCGCCTCGGATTCGGAATAGTATTCGCTGTGGGTGACTCTCGGAACCGGCAGGGACAACGGCGGGCCGTCGCGCTCGACGGTCAAGGTCATCGCCGGCGACCGGCCGGCGAACAAAAAGGAGTTGATGTTGCGCTGCAGGGTAGGTTCGTTGGACGCCTGAATATAAGGGCGCATCTCCTCCCGGATGACGGCGGTGCTTCGGCCGTCGATATGGGTGACCACGTCCCCGGGACGGATATCGGCCCCGGCCAGCAACCGGGGATAGACCTGCGTCACAACCGTGCGGCCTTCGACGAATGAGACTTCGAAACCCGGCCCGTGCGTCCCGTACCAGAAATCAGTGAGGACCGTGCTGGTCACCAGGCCGTGACTGTCGTTGATCCTGGCCCCCAGCTCTTTGACCAGCAAATGAAAATCGAGTTCGCTTGAAGCCGCCTGGAATCGGGGGATGAAGGCCGTCAGGGTCTCATCCCAAGGATCGTCCATCAAGTGCTTGTAGGGGAAAAAATACTCGATGATGTTCCAGTAGCAGAACAAGGCCAGCAAGCGGACGTCCTCCCGTTCCCAGGTCAGCGTCTCCAGTCCCTTGTCTTTCAGAAACAAGAGGTTGCCGCCCTGAAAGGCCGCGGAGTAATATGCGTTGAGGGTCCCGTCGCGGCCGTCGCGAACTCCCTTGAGGACGGCGGCCGTCAGAGGCGACAGATAAGACGATTCATCCAGCCATCCCCAATCGACATTGACGAGGTCCGCCTGCGGCGTCGTGAACCTGGACGTTTTCGAAAAGCCGGCTTTGCGGATGAGCTGCAGCAATTGATGCTGATAGGCGTTGGGATCGCGCGCGGCTTTGACTCCAGGGATCATTTCCAAGATCTCTTTGTTCCAGTCGAGCCGCCCGCCGGACACATTGTTGTGGTAATATTTGAGCATTCCCCAAACGCGGCAGAGGCCGGCGAGGCGTTGGGTTTCGCTCCAATCGGAGGCCGGGGCGGTACCGGCCAAGAAAACCCAGGCCAAAAAACAGAAAACAAAACTCCGTGAAACTCTCATCCGGCCTCGGCCGGCGACCCGCCCGGCCCGAGGATCACGAGGACGACAAAGGACTTTTTTCCGAATCATGCCCTCCTCCTGAGGAAATTATAGGAAATCATCCCGCGAATTCCAAGCAAGCGTTCTCTCGATCGCAGCCAATTTCGCGAAATCCCGAAAATCACCCGGAAGGCCCAGGACATCGAGCGGTTGGTCGGCTATTTGAACGACGAGCATCTCCGCTTCACTTTCAAACATCCGTTCTGGCACGAACCGGGAGAGAAGCCCAATCTTCGGGCCCTCCTTGATGTCGTCGACCTCTTCCCCGTCCTGGAATACAACATGGGAGGAGAGACGGATCGCCCAGCTTAATAGACAGGCTCTCAAGCTGGCCCAGACGCGCCGGCGGGGTATCGTAGCGACGACCGATTCTCACGTCGGCGAGATCGGCCGGGCATTTACTATCGCCCAGGACGAAGTCGTCCGCCCCGACCTACGATCGGGAAAACGCCCGCCGCCCCCTGGGAGCTCAGCAAGAAGATAACGGGCGGCCGGCCGTGAAAGCCTAGGATTCGGAGGACCCGTCTAGAGGCGTTTCGGGGGAGGCTCGGTGTTCCTCGATGATCGAACGCGCCCGTTCGTATTCCGATTTTCTGACGATCAGCTTGATCCCTTCCGTTTGGGACCGCAGCAGGGGATGGGGAAGGATTCTCGTCTCGCCGGTGGAGCGGACCTCGATTCCATCGGCTTTGAGAACTCCCCGGACGACGTCGGCCTCGATGGGATCGTTCGTCGAAAAGACCTCCTCCTCCGATTCCGCCTCCCCCTGAACTTTCGAACGCGGACGATCCGACACAAAAACCGGAGGCTCGGGAATCCCGCGCCTACTCGCCTCGGCGGACAGGACGCTCCAGGCGATGGCTTCGAAGGAATCCTTGCCTTCGGCCAGCAGCTCGGCCAGGCCTTCGTCGCTCATCTCCGCGTATCTCGCCGCCAGTTCGCTCGGATCGATTTTTTTCAAAGCCTTACCTCCGATTTTCGGCCGGGCTTAGCCTGCCGGAGAGCCGCAGCTCCTCCTTCGTTCGCTTCGATGGCGGCACCTTGTCATTCTACTCTTGTTTATCCAACTTGAAGAGGGATATTTCGCTGCTCTAACCGCGGCACGACGAAAGACTCGGTCCGGACGGCCATCGCTCCCATTCGATTCTCACGGCACGGAATCCCGTCGACAATACTTGTCAAAAGCTCGGGGTGAAAAGCCGGGGAACGCAGGAATCATGGCGTTTCCCTGAGATTCATCAAGAGGATGACCAACTTGACTCTGCGGCTGGCCGTTGATAAATACATAAGCAGCCTATTAGGCGGATAAACGCCGGACCGGAGTGGACTTGTTTTGGGGCCAAGGCCGGAGGGAGGTTCGACTCAGAATGGATGAAGGCCGACAATCTTCGGAGGGGATCTTGCTGCCGGATCTTTGGTCACTTTATGCTCTGATGTTAAGGAGCCGTCTGCTCGAGGAAGCCATCGCCAAGCTCTGGCACGACGGATTGATCTCGGGAGAGATGCATCTCGGGACTGGCGAAGAAGCCATCAACGCCGGCGTCGTTGCCCACCTCCGGGAAGGTGATGCCATGGCTTTGGATCATCGCGGCACGGCGCCTTTAATGATGCGCGGCGCTGATCCCGTCCTCATTCTGCGCGAAGTGCTCGGCCGTCCGGAGGGGCTATGCGGGGGGAAGGGAGGACATATGCACCTGTTCTCCAAGGAGCATTTGTCGGCTTCTTCAGGGATTGTCGGCGCGTCTGGACCAACCGCGGCCGGCTTCGCTCTGGCGGGGCAATATCTTTGCCCCGGGGCCGTCGCGGTCGCTTTTTTCGGGGAAGGCGCCATGAACCAGGGCATGATGCTTGAATCGATGAACCTGGCCTCGGCCTGGAAGTTGCCCGTGGTGTTCGTCTGCAAGGACGACGGCTGGGCGATCACCGCGACATCCAAGACCATGACCGGCGGGGATATTAAAGAACGGGCACGCGGATTCGGAATCCCGGCGACCGATGTCAACGGTCTCGATGTTTCCGAAGTCTGGAAGGCGGCCGGTTCGGCGATCGAGAGCGCTCGTTCCGGCCAGGGGCCGTCTTTCCTGCAGGCCCGATGCGTCCATTTCGAAGGGCACTTCCTGGGCTTTCAGCTAATCAGGCTGGTTCGCAACCCTCTTAAAGAAATGTCTAAGATCTCCATTCCTCTCATCCGGTCATTCTTGCGTCCCGGAGGGGCCGGATGGCGTGCACGCTGGGCCGGGATGAAAACAGTTCTGAAAGCGACTCTGTCGACATGGCGCGATCCGCGCCGGGATCAAGACAGTGATCCGATCCGACGTATGCGCATCGCTTTGCAGTCGGACCCGTCGCGTTTGAAAGAACTGGAAGACAAGATGGGCAAAGACATTCATGATGCGCTGGCCTCCGCCCTGGAGGGGGTGCCGTCATGAGGACCATGTTATTCACCCAAGCCATCGACGAGGCCATCGCTCAGGCTATGGCCGAGGACCCGCGGATCGTCCTTTTCGGAGAGGATACTCCGTTGCTGCGGCGCGAACTTCTCGTCCGGTTCGGGCCCAGGCGCGTCCGAGGCGCCCCCATAAGCGAAAGCGCTTTTCTTGGAGCCGGAGTGGCCGCCGCCATGGCCGGATTGCGGCCGGTCGTAGAAATCTACATGGCTGATTTCCTCGGCGTGTGCATGGATGCCCTGCTTAACCATGCCGCCAAAGTCGAAGCTTTCTCGGGCGGGAAGTGGACGGCGCCCGTAGTCGTGCGCGCGCCGTGCGGCGGTGGATACGGGGACGGCGGACAGCATGAGCAGTCTTTGTGGGGCTGGCTGGCCCATATCCCGGGACTGACCGTCCTCGTTCCGTCGACGCCTGCCGATGCGGGCGGTTTGATGCTGGCGGCCCTGCGTCACGACGGTCCGGTCATCTTCCTCGAACACAAGCTCCTCTCCGAAGCCTGGCTGGAGTTTCTGGGTTTGGGAGGCCGGCGCACGGTGAAATATGACGTTCCCCCCGAAGGCGCAAAAGGCCCTGTCCCAAAAACGTGGGAACCGCTGCCTATCGGAAAAGCCGTCCTCCGCCGGGCGGGCCATGATATGACGTTCGTCAGTGTTGGCGTCGGTGTTCATCGCGCTATCGAAGCGGCGGACGCCCTGGAGAAAGAAGGAATCTCCGCGGGAGTGATGGATTTACGGACGGTCTCTCCGCTGGATAAACCCGCGATTTGTGAGGCCGTCGCAAAGACCGGACGTCTGTTGGTCGTGGATGAAGATTACGAAGCCTTTGGCCTCTCGGGCGAGTTATCGGCGGTCGTCGCAGAGGCGGGGATATCCTGTAAGTACGCCCGGATTTGCACCCGGACGACCATCCCCTATGCCCGTTATCTCGAAGACCGGTGTCTCCCCCATAAGCCAGGCATCATGGAAAGCGCCAGACGCTTGATGAAAAGCTGACCTGCCGAATCCCGGACGGACCGCATCGGCGGCGACCTCCGTTTTAGGGCATCACTTCAAATACAGCGACATCGCCCGGAAGTCGAAGGTGACCGCGAACGGACGGAAGAAACCGTGGGAGATGATTCCGCCGGAGCGGAAGCCCAGCCGTTCCTCGAAGCCCGGAGGCATTCCGCCGTACAACCCCCGGACCTTGTCTCGGCGCGCCCGGCCGAGGGTCAGGTCGACGGTGAAGGGGTAGACGGTAATCGGCCCGCCGCCGCCCAAGCCTTGGAATCCTTCCTTGGGAAGCTCGATCTTGGCCTCCTTCACGACGTATTCCGGACAGCTGAAGCCGCCTCCGGCCATGCCCGTGTCGACCAAGAAGAGATAGGGTCCGGCGCCGTTGGCCGTCCCCCAGGCATAGACGAAGTGGTCGCCGGCCAGCCAGAAGGGGACGAGGGCGGCACCGTCCTTCTCGGACTCTGCCCGAACGGTCTTGGACATCTCCGGAGTGTTGCGGCGGAGCACGAGTTGACCCTTCGGGTAGTCCAGGGTGAAGAGGAAATGATAAAGCATGACGGTCCCGACGATGCCGTCGACTTGAAACGGCCCGCGAGGTCCCTGGGGGATGACGATGGGGACATTGCGGAACGAGATATCTCCCAGGCGGACGCTGTCGGCGACCGAATGGCCCGTGGACGCCGTCCGGCCGCCGGCATAGACCCCGGTATCAGTGGACGATAAAGGCTTGAGGCCGCATTTCTCGGCGAAGGCCGGCATGACGTGAAGCTCCCACGCTCCGGTATCGATCAGAAACGTGCCTTCCTGGCCGTTGACCGTGATCTTGACCTGGGGGAGAGGATCGGTCACGACGAAAGGCAGGGAAGAGACCTCCGGACCGCTCTCGATCAAGAAGGGTGTCCGGTCCCGGAAGGCCCCAAGCTTCTCCGCCTTGGCTTTCTGGCCGAGGGCTTCGAAGAAGGTGGCCGCGGCCGCGTAATTATCGCGACGATACAGGACCTCGCCCAAAAGGCCCTGGATAGTATTCAATTTCCGGGAGGGCATGGGGCCTGGTGGCCCCTCCGGACTTCAAATCCGGCACGGCTTCTGACGAAGGGGCTGGGTGGGTTCGATTCCCACATCCTCCCGCCCCGCCCCCAAGACGCGGTCCTGATTCGGGGTCCCCTCTCTTGGAGAGGGGATAAGGGGTGTAAGACCTAAAAAGATTCTTCAGAACGCGTCTTGGGCATCACTTCTGGAGCCTCCGGCAGCAATTGAAGCCGACGTTTTTCGGGGCCCCCCTGTTTTGCAGGAGGGGAATCGGTTTGAATAAGGAGTCTCAATTCATAATCCCGGCCGTCATTCTGATCGTCGGCGAGCGGATCCACATAGCCTTCAAATGGCACGTTTATTGCATTTTTGTTTGACCAAGATCAGAGGAATTGCTAGACATTATGGGTGAAACCTCCGAAACTATGAAGGAGGACGAAATGGGGCGGGCTATACGGCGAAATAGGAGAAAGCCGACGAAAAGGCTGTCCTTTTTGTGCGCTTCGCTTTTTACCCTTGCCGTCCCCTTCGTCCGAGTCTCCGCAAACCAAGAGGGCGTCCCGGCGAATATCGAAAGGCTCCGGCGTGTCCTCGCCGAAACGTCCGCCTACTGCGAAAAACTGAAATCGATGGCCCTCGATTTTGTTTGCCAGGAAAAGGTTACGGAAGTCTCGAATGATTTCGTGAAGCGCGTGGGGAGGAAATCTATTTCCGGCGATATCAACGAGACCCAGCTCGTCGAAGATCTTCGTATCCGGAAGACCCTTCGAAATGACTTCGTTTATGATTATCAATTGATTAAAAAAAGCGGTGTCTTCCGGGAGCAAAGGAACCTCATTGAGGAGAATGGCCGGAAGCGCGACGTCAAAAACGCCTCGCTCAAAGACGAGCGGATTAAGGCCGAGATGCTCGTCTTCGGCCCGGTCGGCTTCCTCAGCCAATATTGGCAGGAGCACTTCGTCTTCGCGATCGCCGGCGAAGATCGGATCGGCGGCCAATCGGCCTTGATTCTTACGGCGTCCCCGGCGTCCGTTCGTGAAGACAATTACTATGAGGGACGGATATGGATCGCCGCCGAAGACTCCAGCATTCTCCGGATCGACTGGACCGCCCTCGCCCCGGAAGCGAGCAAGGACAAAGTCGCGTCCCTCATTGGGGATTTAAAACGGAGCGTCACGATGACCGCTGAATACGGGATCGTGAAGAACGGGGTTCGTTTCCCCTCCCGGCGAATCGCCAAGGAAACCTTCACGACACCCGAGGGCAAGGAGCATCTCAAATACGAGTCGAAATGCTCTTATCTCAATTACAAGTTTTTCACGGTCGAGACGGAAGTCTCGATAAAATAACGCTTCAACCTTTTCGGATCATCGCCAATTCAGAACTGAGCTGATATCCCAAATGGCCCGGAGCTACGACCGGCGATGCGCATACCCCTTGAGCGCGCCTTCGATCAGCCGGTAGGCGGCCTTGAGCGAAAGGCCGTCCTTATCGCGTTCCCCGAACGGCAGGGAGGCGATGCCGATCGCCCCGGCCTTGGGGTGGCGGAACATCTTCTCGACCGCGGCCGCCAGCTCGGCGCTGGTCGGGCCTTCGGGAACGCTCAGGGAATGACCGCGGACCTCGCTCGGGTCGAGGACGTCCATGTCGATGTGGACATAAATCACGTCGGTCAGACTGCCGAGACGGTCCATCTGCCGGTCGACCTCGGCGGTGGAGCGGCGCAGGTCATCCACGGTGAGGAATTCGATTTCGGACCGGTCGAGAAGCTCCTGTTCGAGAGGATCTACGTCGCGCAGTCCGCCCATGACGATATACTTCGTCGGAAGCGCCGGGTCGAGCCCGACTTTCAGGCGAAGCCGGGTCAGACACATTCCCGCCGCGACGGCCACGTCCATCCCTCCCAGCATCCCGCTCAAGGTCGTCTCCGGAGTGTTGAAGTCGGCGTGGGCGTCCAGATAGACCAAGCTGACACGGAGCGGTTTACGCCCGGCCAGCCCTTCACGCTGGAGATTTTTGCCATCCCCGCCCGCGACGGACGGACCGAGATGCTGCAGCCCAGCGAGCATCCCCAAGACATCCACGCAATTGGTCAGAAGGCCGACGACAAGGCCCTCGTTCAGACTCCGGGAGGCGACCAGACGGCCGATCGCCCGGTTCTCGAGAGCGTCCCGGTTCCACTCGCCGTATTCTTTTTCCTCGGCGACACTGAGCTTGACCGTCTCGACTCCAGAAACGGAAAATCCATTCCGGCGGATGATCTCGAGCAAACCCCTTTCGGCCATGACCCGCGGTCCTTCACTCGCGTTCCGGACGACGAAAACCGTCTTGGCCATCTCCTCCCCTCCCCCGGCCATACCGAATACGACCGCCAACCCAAAGGCTAGAATCGCCGCAATTTTCATGCCCTCACGATACGTCATCGCCGCGGATTTGACAACGGTCCGGCCCCCGGATACGATTTTCCTCAAATGAACGGCCCCGGAACCACGCTGCTTCATTACCGCCTCCTCGAGAAAAT
>Ga0208047_1000010_pt1 | contig 76194 bp, 59 predicted proteins | sample Kivu_220m_FD_184162 | JGI IMG/M metagenome (GOLD analysis project Ga0208047, IMG submission 184162) | Freshwater microbial communities from Lake Kivu, Western Province, Rwanda to study Microbial Dark Matter (Phase II) - Kivu_220m (SPAdes)... | ecosystem: Environmental > Aquatic > Freshwater >...
GCGCGGGCGCGTCGTTCCTGAGACTGCCGACGGGGCGGCTCGAGACCCGCAAGAATCAATCCGGGGCAGCGGGCCGGTCCATCGTCAGCCTCTATCGCCTGATTCCGAAAGAGGGCCGGCCCGTCGTCGGCGAGGTCTCGCCGGCGGCGAAACACCTCCTGGCCGTGATTCCGTTCGAGATCCGGCCGCGGTTCGCCGAGGACACGCCCATTTTATCCGTGGAGGCGAAACTCGTCTCGAGGCAGGATGGAAGCGAGATTCCCCTCGAAGCCGAGATCCGGGAGCATATGACATTCGAAGGAAGCCCCGACATCCTGGCCGTGGATCTTGCGCTCGCGGATATCGCTCCCGGCTCCTACGATTTGATCATTATGCTCGAGGATATGGGGACGGAACGCAGATCCAGCGTGAGTAAGGCTCTGATCTTTCGGTAATTTCGCGAATTTGGAGACACAATTAAGGTGCCAGACAACTCAATCACTAAATTATTGGCGGGCCTTGCCTCTCCCATATATACCGAAAAATTAAGTGATTGAGTTATCTGGCACCTTAATTATTTCGCGTTGAACCAGGCCATGATGCGTTTCACTAGCTCTTTCTTGGCCTCGGGGGACTGGATGTCGTCCAGGCTGAAGCCGAGGTATACGAGCTTGTACTTGTCCTGGACGCGGACGGCCGCGACCTCGCCCGTCGGATAGAAGAGGAACGGCTCGGCGCCGGGCAGGGCTTCGAGGACGTTGGGCAAGTTTTGATTCTCCCGGGTAAGACCCGGTTTTTCCCTATCGATGAGCGCAAACGACAATCCATTCGAAAGCGGATCTCCGTCCTCTCCTTTGACCGCCTTTTCCCCTTCGTATCCCTTCACATAGCGGGCTTTGAAATATCCCGTCGCCATGTCCAGGAACGGTTTGAGTTCGTTCACCTCGGATGCCGGCACATAAAGCACCCAGTCCCCGTGGAAGACAAGATTTTTCCCCGCCTCGAAGAGGGCCCGCGTCTTTTCTTTTTGCACATCGTTCCCGACGAGGTAATCAGCGAGGATGAAGAAATTTCTGTATTTCATCAGCGCTTCGACCGGCGGCCATATGTCGCCGTAATCATCGGCGAAAAAGTCATGATCGATCCCCAGGTTTTGGTAGATGTCTCTCGGCGCGCTCATCCCGAGCGACTCGGATTGAATCACGAATTTCGGATTCACCGTCAGCATGACGTTTCGGTTCTGAACGTTGCGAGCAAGATGGAAGCTTTGAAGGAGGCGATAGCCGCCGTCCGCGGTGATCTCGAGCCCGAGCTCGAACGGCTTCATCTCCTTGAGATCCTCCGGCCTGATGATAAAAGGAGTTCCCTTAGTATCGGCAGCTATTCCCGCTTCGATCCGAGGCACGAGGGCCTCTCCCTGGAGAACCTTAATGTCGTCCGAATGCGATATCAGGCGGACGCGGACGTTCCGGGCATCCGTCCAGGGGCTGTTCAAAAGAGCCCAGAAGCGATATTCGGTTCTAGATTCGATTCTGTCGCCAGCCTTAAGGTCAGTGATGAGATTCTGAGAAATGATCCGTTGCCCCTGTGGATTATCTTTACCTTCCGGTTCAAACGGGCCGATGGCTACCATCGAACCAGACTTTCGTCCTTCGAGAGCGACCAGAGTCGCGCACTGAAGCCGGCCATCGGCGTCGCGCGAGAATTTCAAGACGTGCCTGCCGTTGTAGATGACTTCGTTCCGGCCGTCATTGTCGGCGTCGCCGACAAAAAATCCCGGAATGCCGGAAGATTCGAGCGGCATGGAAAATGTTTTATCAAATGAAAGGAACGCCCTGCCCTCCCAGGGGCCCCCTGGCGCTGCGCCCGGCCGCTTCTCAAAAACAAAGATGTTGTCCTGTTTCGATTTCGGAGGGGAAACGGCGCCGACGAGGATTTCGTTCTTTCCGTCCCCGTCGATATCGGCGATCTGCAGCCCTTGCGTGTAGCCTCCCAAATAATCGCTTTGGAAAATCACCGGATAATCAAAATCCGTCGCTTTAAAAGATTTCATGCGGGCTTTATAGATCGTGAAACAGCCTCCATTGCCGGAGGCCACGATTTCATTTTGCCCATCGCCGTCGACATCAGCGACGCGGACAACGTCCACGAGCGATGAGACATTCGGAAAGGACGCTTTTTCAAAAAAGCCCTTGGCCTTGTCCCAGCCGAGGACCCTGATGAAACGCGCAGAGGTCAGAATGTCCTCAGTTTTATCGTTGTCGCAGTCTCCCGAACGCAGCGACCAAGACGCGCCGTCCGGGAGCTCGATCTCCGATATTTGGACGGCCTCGCTGTTTTGGAACTTCCACGCCTCGATCTTCCTATTCAGGTTGTCCCAGCTTCGCTGGGTTAGGAATTCGAAGGTGCCGTCTTTGTCGAGGTCCATCGGCAGGATATAGGCAAAACGATGAAACGATCCGCTTTTGAGATTGTAATAGAGCGGGTATTTTCCGTTTTTCCCCCAGACAAAGATCCCAAATTGATCGATAGCAACGAGCTCATTTTTTCCGTCGCGGTCTACATCCTTGAGTGCGAGGTCTCGGATTCCCAGAAATCCCGTTGTGCGCCCGACGCCCGATGCGGCGCTTTCCCAGACGATGTCGAACGTCTTGGTCGCCGGATTGTATTCGTAGAGGACGACCTTGTCCGTGTCCGAAACGGCGATCCTGTTTTTCGTTTGCGCCGGGAAAGCGAATATGGAAAGAAGGGCTAGGGCTATAATTCCGATCAGAGCCAGCCGTTTGAATATCATCGTCCCTCCCTCGCTGATCATCGTCAGGCTAACGGGGATTCTATGGAAAAGAAAACGGCGAGTCAATCTGCGTATAGGTACACACACGGTCTGTGTACCTCGGAGGTACACAGACCGTGTGTGTACCTTATTGAGAATATTCGGCCTTCGATTCGTCCTTTCATTTGGGCACGATCTTCTCTTGACATCTCGAAAGGCCTAATTTAGACTAGTCTTAGACTAGCCTGAGGAGATCCGAATGGATAGCGTCGGCGCTTATGAGGCCAAGACCCATTTGTCGAAACTCTTAGAACGTGTCATGAAAGGTGAGCGCATCACGATCACGAGGCATGGCGTCCCTATAGCCGTCCTCCAGCCTCCCGACTCGGCAAAGACGGGCGATGTTAATGCCGTCATCGCCGATATCCTCAAATACCGGAACAAGCACAGCCTCAAAGGGCATTCCCTCAAGGCATTGATCGAAGAGGGGCGGCGCTGAATGCGGCCCCGCTTCGTCGTCGACAACTCGGTCGTTATGACCTGGTGTTTCAGGGACCAGGCTGATCCCTACGCCGATGCCGTCCTGGAGAGCCTCGCTGCGGCGGAGGCCGTCGTCCCGACGATCTGGCCGCTCGAAGTCGTGAACGTCCTCCTTACCGCAGAAAGAAAAAAGTTGATTCACCAGGCGAACGGCGTCCGTTTTCTCGGTCTCCTGTCACAACTTCCGCTATTCGTCGAAAATGACAATCCCGCTAAGTCGATGAAAGACCTCCTCGGCCTGGCAAGGGCATATCATCTATCGAGCTACGACGCCGCCTATCTCGACCTGGCCATGAAGACGGGGCTTCCCCTTGCGACTCTCGATGAGAAATTGAGGCAGGCGGCCGCAAGCACGAACGTGCCGTTATGGACAGCCGCCCTTCAATCCCGCTGACAGGCGGCTGCGGTTTCCCTTGACTTCGTTTTGCGGCCGGCGATAGACTCGTTTCCCGAAAGAAAGCATGCGCCCGAAGGAGTCTTCGATGTTAAGGATCCGCTACTTCACCCCTGAGCAGGTCAGGAAAATCCACGAAAACGCTCTAAACCTCCTGGAACGCCACGGCTTCCAGGTTCATCATCGAGGCGCTTTAGAAATCCTGGCGGACAAGGGCGCGGCCGTCGACTTCGAGGCGCGCCTTGTCAAAATGAAACCCGACCTCGTCGGAGCCTTACTGAAATCCGCCCCCAAGGAATTCGTCCTCGGGGCCCGGGATCCCAAAAAGAGCCTCACCGTCCGGGCCGACCCGCCTCTGCCCATCACCCGAAACGGCGGCGGCGTCGACAAGATCATCGACATGGACTCCGGGCAGCTGCGCAACATGTCACTGGCCGACACCGAACAACTCTACCGGGCGATGGACGCCATGGACGGCATCAGCATGCTCTCCCCGCTCTATCCGCAGGACGTGCCCGAGAAAATCCGGGACCTCAAAACTCTCGAAGCGCTGTTTTCGAACACCTCGAAGCACGTCAACATCCGGGCCTACGGCAAGGGAAACCTCGAAGCGCTCATCCGGATGGGAGAGATCGTCGCCGGCGGCGGCCGAAGCTCGGGACGGGCGCCGGTCTTCAGCCTGTTCGACTCGCCGCTGAGTCCTTTGAAGTTCCCGGAAATCGCGGTCGAGGTCTTTCTGACCGCGGGCAGGCACGGCATCCCCGTCTTCATCGCCAATCTGCCCATCGCCGGCGCGACCGGACCGCTGCCGCTGGCGGGGATGGTCCAATTGCTCCACGCCGAGCTGCTGGCCGGCGTCGCGATTTGCCAGGCGGCCCATCCGGGAGCCCCGGTCTTCCTCCATCCGTTAGCCATGACCATGGACATGCGGACGGGGCTGCAGCTTTCGGCCTCGATCGAATCGACGATGATCACGGCCGGCATCACGCAGGTGGCTAACGAAGTCTTCGGTTTGCCGGTCGACGTCCACGGCCCCTGGTCGGACACCTTTACGGCCGATTCCCAGTCCGCCGTGGAACGCACCTTCCAGACGCTTTTTCCAGCCTTTTCGGGAGCGGCCTCCATCGCCGGCTTCGGCGACGTCCAACAGGGCCTGGCGTTCTGCCCCGTCCAGCTCGGTATCGACGAGGAGCTCATCGGCTTGACCATGAAAGCCCTCGAGGGAATCCCGTTCGACGACGACCGGCTGTCGGTCGCGGCGATCGAGCGGGTGGGCTTCGCGGGCGACTTCATGACGGACCCGACGACGCGGAAATACATGAGGTCGGATTACTTCCGGCCGACGATATCGAACCGGCTCTTCAGGGGCGAGTGGGAAAAGCTCGGCTCGAAGGACCTCAATGCCAAGGCGAAGGAGCGCGTGGCGAAGCTGATGAGCGAACACCAGCCCGAGCTGCTCGCGGAATCGGCCCGGCGCGAGCTCGAAAAGGTCGTCGCGAGCTGCGGCTGAAGCGGGGCCCTACCTCGGGTCGGCAGGAAGAGCATTCCACTTAGGAAGGAGAAGGAGCCCGGCGACGAGGACGCTCAGTCCGAGCGCCGCGAAGAGCGCTCCCCAGCCCCAGGCCGCGGCGATAACTCCTGGGAGCGCGCCCCCGAAGATGGCTCCCGCCGAACCGCAGCCATTGATGAAACCGGATGCCGTTGACGCTCCTTTCCGCCCGCCGAAATCGACCGCCGCGGTTCCTCCGATGAGGGATTCCGGAAGGTTAGCCAGAAAACCGATGGCGAAGAACAACCCGGCGATGAGGAGCGCGCTGGGCGCCGCCGTGAGCCGGCCGAAAAAAAGCAGGAGAGGGCTCAAGACAAATAGCGAAATCGCGGAGATCGGCATCCGCCGGGAGCCGAACAGCTTGTCCGAGATATAGCCGCCGGCAAGAACTCCGAGGGGGCCTCCGACGTCGAAGGCGATGCTGACCAAGCCGGATTGAGCCATTCCCGTTCCCAAGGTTTCGTGAACGTACAAAGGCCCCCAGAACAGGATGGCGTAGCGAGTAGGCTTCAGAAAAAAATAGATCGCCCCGAGGAGGACGACGACCCGATTCCTGAGGACGGCGGCGATCTCCTCCCAGGAAGCGCCGGCTGGGCGGCCGGCCGCCGGCGACTCGGGATCGTTCAGCGCGGGCTCGACATCGGGCAGGCCGACATCGGCGGGCCGGTCTTTTTGAAAAATAAAGAAAAGCGCCGTGATGACGCCCAGCCCCGCCGCCGGTCCGAAGAATCCGTACCGCCAGTTCGAGAAGAGGTCGGCGCACAAGCCCGCCAGTGGGGCGGCCACGATTCCACCGACGACATAGTTCGTCGACCACCAGCCCATGACTACCCCGCGTTCTTTCCGGGAGAACCAATCGCTGATGTTCTTCGTCAGCGGCGCCCATCCGGCTGATTGGAAAAGACCCTGGAGGCAGAAGAAAACGCCGAAGAGAACCGCCGTGGAGGAAAAACCCATGGCCGCGGCGGTCAGGATCGAGCCCATCATGCCCAGGAGGACGAGCTTTCGGGCACCCTTTCGGTCGCCCAGCATTCCCCAAAAGAATTGGCCGGCGGCGTAAGAAACGAGAAAGGCCGCGTCGATCGAGCTCATTTGGCCTTTGGTGAGGAGAATCGCCGGGTCTTCGGCCATTCCGATCTTGGCCACGGAAAAAGATTTCCGCGTTAGGTAGAAGCTGGCGTAGGCGAGCCAGGTCACGAGAAAAATCCGGCCCCGCCAATAATCGGCCTTGCTGACTCTCACGTGTCCTGGTTAGGTACACACACGGTCTGTGTACCTCGGAGGTACACAGACCGTGTGTGTACCTACATTTATTATCGGCATTTCTTCAGCCGCGCGGCATATGGCCCGTAGTCGACCGGCGCCCGAAGCTTGACGTCCTTATATACCTCCAAAAATCCTTCTCCCGTCCTCCTCCTCTCCCGGTGTCTGGCGACGGTCTTCTGCATGATCACGCCCTGCGAGGCGAATGCCTTCAGGGCCCGCAGGACCGCCGCTTCGTACCTCAGTTCGACCAGAATTCCTTTTTCAGCTCGGATCCCGTCGTCGCTTCTTTCCGGCGGCTCGAAGTCCGCCCAGACTGAGTAGGCCAGATAGGTCTTAGCAGGAAACGGTCGGCCGAGGTCGGCCAGGATGGGATCGCCGGCCTGGGGAGACGTATAGATTCCCAGATTGAAGACGGCCGTGTGGTCCCAATGCTCGAAATGGCCGCTGGTGAAGACGATGCGGGATATTTTATTTTTTCGGAGGAGCGTGATGAGCTTGTCGAACAGGCTCGCCTGCCTCCTCGTCTTCCGCCCTACGAAATCCATTAGCGCGAAATCCGGGACGTCGAACCAGAGAATTCGCCTCCTGTCGACGCCGAGCTCCCCATAGGCCCGAACCGCTTCCTTCTTGCGCGTCGCGACGATCGCCGCCTTGGCCTTGACGGTGGAATATCCGGCATCGCCCTTGCAGAAGACGAAGATGAACGGATTCCCGCCGTTTTCGGCGACTGCCTGGATCAAATACCCGGCGCCCAGCGCCGCGTCGTCGTCGTGCGGCGAATAGAAGGCGACGTTCTCCCCTTTCTTCCAGCCCGGAAAAAGCAAATCGATCCGCAGGCTCCTCCGGCCGGCGACGAAATCGACGAATTCCATCAGAACACTCTCAACGGATTCCTGAGTTTGTGGGCCAGTTCGTCGAGCGCGCCGGCTGTCTTGTCGTCCCAAGGCAGGAGGACATAGGCGTTCTTCTCATAGAAGAAGCTCCCCTGCGGCAGGAACGTGAGCTGGGTGTTTGTCGCATAATCGGCCCAGGTGTAGAGATACGCACGAACGGAATAGACGTACTCTCCGTCCGACGGAGCGTAAAAATAGGTTCCGGCGTTGTGGCTGAAGTCGCCCGCCGCCTCGAGGTTGGCGCTCGCTTCCGCCAGCCGGATGCTGAAGAAGCCGTACTTCTCGGCCTTGTTGACGAGGCCCACCCAATCGAGTTTCGCCGGCGCGATATGGACGAGGCCGTAGGGCAGTCCGGGGCTTTCGATCAAAGGCCGCTGTGTGACCGCCCCCTGCGTATCCTTGTAGACCAGCGTATCGAACAGCTTTTTATACAGAACCATCTCGTCGTTGCGGAGGGCGATGACGCCGAGGTCCTTCTCGACGGTCATCCGGGTTTCGGAAATGAAAAACGGAGCATCCCGTTCGACCGTGTACTTCACTTCGAGGCCGACGTCCTTGATGCGCGGCATCGGACCCTTGCGGGCGTTGACGTAGACGAACGCGCCGTCCCGCTCGACGAACGACGCCGGAGGATTCCAGTCGAAGGAATGGTCCCAGGCGGTGCCGGGGATGAAGACGTCCGGATTCCAGTGGATGACCCCTGCCTTTTCGTTGTGGAGCTTGATTCCCTCTTTCAGGTATTCGATCGTGTTGATCTGGCCGCTCTTCGGGCTCAAACCCAGGGCGAGGCGCGTCGATTTGATCGTCTTACCCAGCTCCTCGCCGCGGATTTCGAATCCCTTCTCCTCGGACTCCTTGCCCCCGCCCTTGAACGCCAACAAGAGCTTTTTCTGGCGGGGTTCGGCATCCAGAGGCAGGGCGATCTTGCAGGTCACCGTCACGGGGTGCGTCTTGGCCTGGCTTTCGGGCGGGCTGGATTCCTTCGCTTCGAGGATCTGATAGGGTACGGCCGCGCCGCCGTCAAAAAAGAGAAAATCGCGGCTCCCGATCTCGCTCTTCGGCGCGGTGAGTGCCAAATAAACGATCTCGTTCCTGCGGGCGATGCCGGCCTCTTCTTCGACCTTGAAGGCGCGAAAAAATCCCTCGGCGGCCGGGCTCGGGACGCCTCCCCGGTCGGGCGAGGTCCCGGCCCATTCCATGACCGCCTCTTTCGGAGAGCTTCCGCTCTGATAGGCGACCGCCATCTTATAGCTTTTCTTGGCCTGCCAGGCGTGGCGGATTTGGACCTCATAGGTCCCGGGCGCCAGCGCTTTCGCCAAGTCCGCCGGCTTCCCCCCCTTCATGACCAGGAACCGCTCGACCTTCGCCCCGTTCAACGTCAAACCCTTGAAAAGAAAAGCTTCTTTGGCGACTTCGAGCTTGCCGCTGATCGAATACAGGGGCGCATCGAAGGCCGGGGCGGCGAATACGAGGGCCGCCGGCCCGGCCGGCCGCCCGGTCGCCGATAATGCGCACAGAAAAACGAATACGAGCAAACTCGCAAAGGCCGTTTTTTTCATGCGCAACCTCCTCTCAAAGAGACCGATGATACGGGTTGATCATTTTCGCCGGAATATCTGCGAGATCGTGCCCGACGAGAGCCTGGACGTTCAAAGGCATCCGATTGTAAACGCCGACCCGGCGGCTCTTTTTCCAGAAGGCGTCCTCGATGACGGCGTACTCGACGGGAAAGACCAGGCGCTTGGCTTCGTCGAATCCCATCAAGGCGACGTCGATCATCAAGGCCGCATTCTTTCCCAGCGGCTCTTCGGTATAGGGCGTCACGGCGCCGAACCCTTCCTGGCATTCCGAGCAGCCCGTATTGTGGATGAACGTGTACGGCTCGCGCGGGGTGAGAAGGCGGCCGCGCGCGTCCCGGAGCTTCGTCTCCTCGAGATATTTTTTCCCCTGCGCGTCGATGACATTCGACGGCCGGTCTCCGGCGGCGGCTTTTGCCGCGGCTTTGATCACGACGTGGTAGAGGCCTTCGAGCGTGGCCATGAACTGCCCCTCGGGGAACGTCCACGCGGCCCCGGCCTTGGCCGTCCGGCGCATGATGCCGTGGTAGCCGTTGAAGGCCGGGCTGACGCCGAGCGAGACGAACTCGCCTTTCTTGATGACACGGTTCGTGGCCGGACCGAGGACGGTCCGGCCGCGCGGGCCCGAGCTCACGATCGTCGGAAAACCGGTCCGCTTCGCGCCGAGCCGCTTCATGATATAGTCGCCGGCCGCGGCCACGTCGAGCTCCCGGACGCCCGGCCCGAGCACGGCCAGCATGCCCAGGAAGGCGGCGTCGGCGACGGCGTTCGCCCGGCCGATGAGCGCGAGCTCCGCGTCCGATTTCTCGTATTTCGTCCGGCGCAGGAGGTCGGTGTCGAAAACGACGTTCTCGGCGCCGAACCGCCCCTGGAACATGAGGACGTGGTCGTGGGGGATGAACTGCCCGCTGGAGAGGATCGCGACCCGGAGGGGCCGGCCGGCCGAAGCGGGGACGAGGCGGCCGACGAGGTCCTCGAGGCTGCCGAATTTCGCGAAACGGTAATCCTCGTCCGAAATCTGGAACTCGCGGAGCAAGGCGACTTCGGCTCCCGAGGCCTTGACGCAATCCTCGATCACGTGGCCGCCCTCGGAGCCGGCGGCGACGACGGGCGTTCCGGCGCGGGGGACAAGGACGCCGTAGCGCTCGATGATCGGGTCGAAGACGCCGGCCAGCCAGGCCGCGTCCGATCGGTCGAGCTCGCTGCCGCAGGCATAGGCCAGGTCGTAGCCCTTGGCCGCCATCGCTTTTTGGACCTTGGCCCAGCGGCTCTCGTATTCTTTCTTCGTGATCTCCGGCCCGCGGTCGATCCGCGGCGCGTGAGCGGCGATGATGTTTTCGATGATCGCGATTTTCATTTCTTCTTCGGCGCTCCGATGGCTCCCTTGACGCCTTCCTCGAACGGTTCGGTCAGGATGGGGACGACCCAGCCGTCCGGGCTCTCGGCGAACGTCTCGATGTCGTCCGCAATACCCAGCGGATATTTGAGCATGTTGTAGGTCCGGTCGAGCGTATCGGCGAATCCCTGGTCTTTTTTGAAGGCGAATGGGACGACGGCGTTCCGGTCGTAGTAGATACTGCCCGCCCTGACCGGCAGCATGCGCGTCTGGTTGTTCGAGCCGAAGGAATAGACGAATCCCCGCGACATGTAGTACCAGGGGCCGTGCTGGATGTAGATGTAAGGTTGCTGCTGCGACGCTTCGCCGCCGTGGGCGTTGGGCAAGGCCAGGTCCAGGAAGAGGCTGGCGAATCCGATCCCCTTGGCTTCGCTGTAGAACGCGACCCAGGGCGTGTCGGGCCTCAACACCGCGGCGTGCTTGGGATGCATCCGCGACGCGGCGAAGTCCAGCGTCCGGACCCTGCCGTCCAGGGTCTTATAGGCCGCTTTATCGAAGACCGTCTTGTTGAAGACGATCTCCGCGTTGCGCAGGGCCTCGACGAAGATGTCGTCCCGGATCTCCATCAGCGATTCCATCAGGATGAACGGTGTGCCGGCATAGAAATAATAGGTGATGCTGACCTGGATGCCCTTGGGCATGGGCAGGGGCGCCTCGCGCCGCAGGGCATAGAAGACCGGCCCGCTGTCCTCGGAAAACGCGGGATTTTCCCAATCCGAGCAGTGATACCAGGCGTGGGGCGGAGAGTAGACGTCCGGATTCCAGTGGATCGAGCCATTGGTTTCGAGCTTGTGCTCGAGCTTCGTCCGGCTCGCTTTCTCGGTCACCTCGTAGATCGTGCCGCTCTTGGGATGCAGCGCGACTTTATAGAAACCGTTCTCGATCGTCTTGCCCAACCCCCGGCCGGAGACCTTAAGGTCCGATGCGAAGGCGGCTTTTCGGACGCCGGGATTGTTGTAAAAGACGAGATAGGTCGCTTTTTCATGCGCTTTCAGGTCGGCCAGAAAAGCCAGGCTGAAGGACGTCGTCGGATGGTAGCGCGGGCTCGTCTTCCCCGTCTTCTCGTCCTTGTCGACGAGGGCCGTGATCTTCGGGTCGTTCCATGTCCGGACATCATAGACCTGGAAGGGAACTTCCGAATAGACGACGTCGCCCTCCTTTAGGTCGGCTTTGACCAGGCGGACCTCGTCGGGCGACTTGAGATAGGAGCTCAGGACGCCGACCGTGGCGTGGACGGGATAGCCCGTCCGGGGAAATCCGTTGTCTTCGGATAGGATAAGGGAAAGATAGTTTTTCCAGGCCGGATTCCAGTAGCCGGCCTTGGCCGGGGCCCTTTCCTTCCGCGCCAGCGCGGCGGTCTTTCCGGTCTTCGCGTTCTCGAGGTCGGCCCGAATTTCGTACTCACGGCCTTTCTCCCAGCTCCAGCGAACCTTGAGCTCAAAAGACCGCTCTCCGTCGACCTCGGGGCCGGGCAGTTCCCTGCCGCCCTGGAAAACGGCGAAGTCGCGGGCGCGCGTTCCGTTGACCGCGACGGTCTTGACCGTCCATATCCCTTTACCGGCCGCAGAGACATCCGCGAAATTCGTCCGAATAGAATACCAAGCCTCGCCGCCGGCCGGGTAGCCGAAGTCCTGGGCTTGAACCGAAAGGACCAAAACGAAGATGGAGGCCGCCGCGACAATGATGATTTTTTTCATGAGCCCTCCTCTCGCGAAGGCATGTCGTCGAAATGGTGTATGGATATCGCCATTCTAATCAGACAGCCGAGGAAAATAAAGGTAGCATGATAACGAAACGCACCTCCCTGACGGGCAGGCTGCCAAGTGGGTACACCTACCGTGGGTGTACCCGTAAGAAGAAGAAAAGGGACAGGATGCGTCTTCCCCCTTCAGTGGGCTTTGCCCGAATGGCCGCCGGCCAGTACGTAGACGGTCTTATCAGAGCCTCGGTTGGCGAGAAAGAGGGTTTCTTCTTCCCGGAGATGGACGGCCTCGCCCTCGCGAAGCACGGCCGGCTCCCCTCCTTCGTTCATCTCCAGGTCCCCGTGGATCGCCATCAAGATCTCCTCGTGGCCGGCGCCCGGACAGATCTTGCGGCCTTCCTCGCCCGGAGCGAGTTCGCCGTAGATGAGGTAGCAGGCGTGGGTCTTGAGAACCCTTGCTCCCAGGATACACTCCCCGCCGGATTCGCGGGCCCAGGTCCGAAGCGGATGAGCTTTGCGCATGGGACCCTCCCTTGGCCAGAGTATGGCATAAAGATGCCGCGAAAAAAAGAGAAGGGGCTATTTCGTGATTCTGCCGGCGAACTTCTCGTAGAGAGAATCCGGCATCGATCGCAGCAGCGCGCATCCCAGGACCGTGGGCCGGGGGAACTGGATCAACCTCTTTCCCTTTTTGATGCCCTTCACGATGATGCCGGCCGCCTTATCGGCGGACATCAGGAAGGGCATGGGGTATTTGTTCCTCTCCGTGATTTCCGATTCGACGAATCCGGGCTTCACGGTAACCACTTTGACGCGATAGGGCTTCAGCTCGATCCTCAAGCTTTCCAGGAGATGCGTCGCCGCCGCTTTGCTCGCATTGTAGAAGCCGCTCCTCGGAAAGCCCCGGCAATCGGACAGGCTCGAGACGCCGACGATCATCCCCTCTCTCCGGAGCAGGAAATCGGGCAGGAGCTCTTCGACGAAATACAACAGGCCGAAGACGTTCACATCGAATATGGCTTTGGCCTTCTCGACATCGAAATGCTCGATGTCCTGTCGATGTCCCGTGCCCGAATTGAGGATGGCGATATCGACGGGGCCGAAACGCGCCTTGACCTTAAGGCAGGACTTCCGGACGTCCTCTCTTTTCGAAACGTCGCAGCGGAGAGGCAGGATGTCGGTGCCGGAGCCGCTCCATTCCGCGGCTAAACGCTCGAGGATTTCCTCCCGCCGGGCTAGAAGGGCGAGCTTGACGCGTTCCCGGGAGAGGGCCCGGCCCAAGGCCAGGCCGATCCCGCTCGAGGCGCCTGTCAGGAGGATGGTTTTGTCCCTAAGTTCCATCCAGACTAGTATAGCGGTTCACGTCCGCCATGCCAAACGGCCATCCGGATTGAAAAGCGATGTGAAGCGACATACACTAGAACGCCTGGAGGGAAGAATGAAAAAACACCTATTCTTGGCTGTCTCCGTGTTGTTCGTCCTCGCATTCTACGGAGTCTTGGCCGGCGCCGGCCCGGCTGCGGCCGAGGTCAAGCCCAAGCTCCTCGAGACCGAGACCTTCTTCGAGATGGAGTCGGTCGGGTCTCCGCAGATCTCGCCCGACGGGAAGCTCATCCTCTTCACCCGGGGCTGGGTCGACAAGGTCAACGACCAGCAGCGCTCCAGCATCTGGATCACGGACATCGACGGGAAGCGCATCCGCGAGCTGACGCACGGCAACTGGCGCGATTACGGCCCGGTCTGGTCGCCCGACGGGAAGAAGATCGCCTTCCTTTCGGAGCGGGACACGACGACGCAAATCCACGTCATGTGGCTCGATACGGGCGACGTCGCCCAGCTCACGCACATCGAACGCGCTCCGGGAAACCTCGTCTGGTCGCCGGAAGGAAAGCGCCTGGCCTATACGGCTTTCGTCCCTGACGACAAGCCCATCCTGAACGTCAAAATGCCCAAGCGTCCCGAGGGCGCGAAGTGGGCCGCCCCGGCGGTGCTCGTCGATCGCCTGGCCTGGCGCTCGGACGGCCGCGGACCCTTGCCCAAGGGATACACCCACGCCTACGTCATCGACGCCGAGCTCGGCGGGACGCCGCGTATGATCACCTCCGGCGATTTCAATCACGCCGATCCGCGCTGGTCGAGCGACGGAAAGACGATCTATGTCAGCGGGATCCGCAAGCCTGAGGCCGAATACGCGTTCGGGGACTCCGAGATCTACGCGGTCGACCTGAAGACGCTGGACGTCAAGCCGCTCACCGACCGGAAAGGCCCGGACGCGGGGCCGCGCGTCTCGCCCGACGGCAAATGGATCGCCTATACGGGCTACGACGACAAGAATTTCACCAGCCATCTCTCCAGCCTCTATCTCATGGACGATCAAGGCGGCTCGAAGAAGCTCTGGGCCGGAAACCTGCCCAGCTCTCCCTCCAACGTGGGCTGGGCCCCCGACGGCTCGGGCGTCTATTACCAGATGGAGGAAAACGGCGAGAACAACCTCTATTTCGCTTCGACCTCAGGCGCGATCAAGAAGATCACGAAGGGCGCCCACGTCCTCGGCGGTATCTCCCTGGCCGACAACGGCCAGGCAACGGCCGCGCTGACCACGCCCCGGCGGCCCGGCGTCCTCGTCACGTTTTCCCTGGCCAAGCCCGACGCGTTCAGGACGCTGGTCGACGTCAACGCCGACATTCTGGACGGCGTCAAGCTCGGCGATGTCGAAGAGCTCAAGTTCACATCCCCGGACGGCCTCGCCGTCCAGGGCTGGCTGATCAAGCCGGCCGAGTTCGACCCGGCCAAGAAATATCCCCTCCTCCTCTGGATCCACGGCGGGCCGTGGTCGATGTACTCCGTGGCCTTCAACTGGGCTTGGCAGAATTTCGCCGCCAACGGCTACGCCGTTCTCTTCACCAATCCGCGCGGCAGCACGGGCTACGGCCAGGATTTCGTCAACGGCATCCAGTACTCGTATCCGGGAAAGGACTACGACGACCTGATGGCGGGCGTCGACGCCGCGCTGGCCAAGGGCTATATCGATCCGGACAACCTCTTCGTCTGCGGCGGGAGCGGCGGCGGCGTGCTCACGGCCTGGATCGTCGGCCATACGAGCCGGTTCCGGGCCGCGGTCTCGATGCGGCCGGTCATCAACTGGCATTCCTTCGTCGGGACGACGGACGGGGCCAATTGGTACGAGCAGTTCCGCAAATACCCCTGGGAGGACCCGCTGGAATACGCGGTCCGCTCTCCCCTCCATTACGCGGCCAAGGTCACGACGCCGACCATGGTCATGACTGGAGAGTCCGACCTGCGCACCCCGATCAGCCAGAGCGAGGAATTCTACCGCGCCCTGAAGATCCTGAAGAAGGAGACGCTGCTCGTCCGGATGCCGGAGGAGTTCCACGGCTGGCGCCGGCCGTCCCACCAGCTCCTCCAGCAGGCTTATCTCATGGCCTGGTTCGAGAAGTTCAGGAAAAAGTAGGCGGTCTCAGCGAGAACCGCTTTCCAGCGCCGCTGCGAGAAGCGCCCGGGCGGCCGATTCGTCCCTTCTGCCGAAAACAAGCGCGGCCCGGCGTTCTTTCACTGAAAAGAGGAAAATATACCCCGGGCCGTTCTTCGCCGAGAGTACGGCCCCTTCGTAGCGCACGTCAGTCAGAAATTCCTCGAATACTCCTTTGACACCGGCCGCGAGCCGAGCTGGCGCCGTCCCAAAATCCGCCACGATGAGCTTGCGGCCGTCGGGCGCGTATCTGGCCGACGCGGCCATCGTACCGGTCGCGAATCCCCAGAAATCCGGCGCCAGGATCTCCGACTCTTCCTGGGCGGCCAGCTTGCCCATGACGATCCGGAGCGAGTCCCGGAGCAAGCCCTCCTTCGGTAAAGCGGACCAGGGACCGGACGTTCCGGAGAGATCGAACGGCTTCTCTCCCGCGCCCATGAGCTTTCCGGCCAGCCGCCCGGCGAACAGCTCCAGGTCTTCTTTCTTCGTCTCAAAGCCGATGATGTTGACGAAATAGGCGCCCGCGGCGAGGGCCGCCTGCGAGTCCGAGATCCAATTGGGAACGCCGCCGAGGTCGAGTGTCCTCTCTCCGCCCTGGCGGCGCATGGAGAAGATCCCGAACGCATCGAGGGGGGTGCCCATCCTGTAGAGGTCGATCGTCACCTCGGCGGTTGTTCTGCCGGACATCTTCTTGAAGCGGCCGACCTCGACCCTCTTGAAGCCGTATTGGAGAATAATCTCGGATCCGCCGTTGATGTAGCCGTACAGGCCTTCGCGCTCGTAGATCTCAGGCGGTCCGCTCTCTACCCAGCCCGGGATTTCCGCGCCGGCGGGAAAAAAGCGAGCGGAGCCCACGGTTTGGAAGCCGGGCTCGAAAGCGGCCGAAACGAAGAGCATCGTCCCCGCACATAAAATCGCGGTCCCGGGGCGCGGTCTCATGAGGCGCACGATCCATAAAACCGGGCGAGTTCTTTTCAGCCCAGCGTTATCTCCTTTAAGTCGATCTTGTCCCGCTGGGAGACGCCCAGGCCGAGCCCGGCGGCGATCTCGAGGAACTCGCGGTTGCGGGCGTTGTCGAAATCTTGCACGCTCCGTTCGATCCGGACCTTGACCAGGTATTCATGGGCTACGGCGTCCATGGCCACGGCATCTGTCCCGAACATCATCAGACCCGCGTCATAGACGAACTGCGGATTCGCTCCGGGCCCCTTGTCGTATTGAGCCTGGAGGCCGTCGGCGATGTTGAGGACAACCTTGTCCCGGAGGTAAGGAAAGCCGACCGGCTCGGCCACCGACTTGGCCCAGATCTTGTGCAGCCGGGACGTGTTGCTGATCGACCCGTAGGAAAGGTTTTTCAGGCAGAGCGTTACCGTCCCGCCGGAATTCTTCAGGACCGGGACGTTGATGATCTTCGTCACCTTCCGTGTCACCACTTTCGTGAAGTACGATTCCTTGCCCTGGTTGAGCATGGCCGCGAGGAGGTTCTTGTTGTAGTCCATCTCCAGGTCGGCGAAATAGAACTTCCCCGTCCGGTCGATGTTGTCCTTGGCCCACAGCTCGCCCTTCTCGTCGTAGAAGTCGTTGTTGGGGCCCCTCATCTCCGTCCCGTCGAGGGCAATCCCGGGAAATCGTTCGGCCGTAAAGCCCGCCGCCGGCATCTGATGGAGGCGGCGGTCCCAGATGACGATGTTCGCTTTCGGAACGCCGGCCGCCGTCAATCCGGCGATGACGGCGTCCACGACTTCGGGCTTGGTTGAGATCGTCTTCCCTCCGATGGGATTGACCTTGATCCCGACGACGTCTTTCGGCCCGACGAAACGCGCCCAAGCCTTGGCCATATCGGATTCGCCCGTGAGCTCGGCCATGCCCCGCTCGACGGCCTTCGCGACCCTGGCCGCGTCGACCGCCCCTTCGGCGACGGCCTTGCCCGTCTCGACCTTGACGACCCGGCCTGGAAACAAGCCCGGCATGGAGTCCTTGGTCCGGGGAATGGCTTTGATCTCCTCGACGTTGGTCCTGATGTCCGCGGGCTGGACCGCCGGCGGCTTGTGCTCGGCCGGCTTGTCCTGGCCGCCGAGCGGCCGGAGCAGGGCCAGCCCCGCCGCGCCGGCGGCGCCCATCCGAAAGAATCCGCGCCGGCTGACGGCATCGGGGACGTTGGCGTTCTTTTCGCCCGTGATCTCGAGGATCTCGCCGTGGTTCATCGTTTCTCCTTTCGGAAACCGAGGGGGGATTATACCATGCCCGCCGCACTTCGCCGGCAGGCGGCCGGCCTCATTCCATATTCAACAGGTCGAGATAGGAAGCCAGGTCCTGAGCCCTCTTCTGGACGATGTCGACGCGGTCGGCGGCCTGCATGGTCAGGTACATCGTGCCGTCTTTTTTGGCATAAATCAAGCTGAGCAATTTGAACGTCTCATCCCTCTGCTTGAGCCAAGCTTTCTGGGCTTCCCGGAGCGCAGCCTGCTCCTCGGGCCCGAGCTTGCTCATCAACTCCTTGTAGAGGCGGTTCAGCTCGGCATCCCAGCGGGTATATCCTTCAGCAAAGCAATCCAACATCCCCCTCGTCGAGGAGTTTTTCTCCAGGCAGTCGGACAGCCACTTATCGATCGGGTGCTTGGCCGACGGGGTGGTCTCCTGAACGGCCGGAGCGGCGCCCTGCAAAATCATCAGGAGGCACGCCGCCGCGAAAATCGAGGTCCGCAAAAATCCTTTCTTCATGATTCCCCCTCCACGGAGAGATTCAATAACCGGGCCATGTTGAGGCCGAGGATGAGAGCTTTTTGCTCCGGCTCGAGAGCGAGATTCCGGACTTTGTCGATATTTCGTTTGAGCGTATCCCTGCCGTACGGCGTGTCCGATCCGAAGGTCAGGCGGTCCGCCCCGAAAACGGCGGCGGCGAACTCGACGCGGCGGGCGGGACTGCCCCAGGCCGGCGAGATGTCCAGGGTGACATTCTTAAACTCCGCGGCGAAGGGCGCCATCATCTCCAGGCCGATCATGTGGGCCGCGACGAACCGCGTCCGGGGATTGCGCCGCGCCCAGGCCATGAACTTCTCGACTTCGCCCCTCGAATAGAGGTGGATGAACACGGGAACCGACTTTTCCGCGGCCAGCGCGGCGATGTCGTCCAGGACGGGATCCGCACAGCTGAACCGGTTGACGCACTGGTGCAGCTTGATCCCGCGGAATCCGTACCCGCCGACGGCTCTGTCCAGGTCTTTGACGGCATCCGGATCGCTCGGGTCCGCCCAATAGGAAGGAATGATGCGCTCGGGCCGCTTTTCCGCCAAGGATAGAACGTAAGCGTTTCGCTCCTTCCGTCCTCTGCGGGCTTTTATGAGCTTCGCGCCGAGCCGGAGAAACCTGTTGCCGGTGAACGAGATCGAGCTGCGGGTGGCGATATGGCCCCGGTCGAACGGAAGCCGGAGCTCCCGCGCGTGGCCGCGGACGTTCTGGCAGAGGACGACTTTTTCGACGCCGAGCTCATCGAGCTTCGCGACGAGGGTGTCCTCGCGGAAGAAAGCCCCGGCGCAATGGGCGTGCCCGTCGATGATCACTTATTTCTTTTTCTTGATTTCTTCGACGGCCTTGTCGATCCGGCGCCGCCGCGTCTCGGCCTGCTTGGCGTCTTCGATCCAGAGGGCATATTCGCGCTGGTGGCTGTACGACATCGCCCTGAACTTGGACAGGACGCCGGCTCGCTTATAGGCGGCCTCGACGTCGCGGGCCAGCTCGACGACTCTCGGCCGGTCGTCGAGATCGATTCGCCCCGGATTCTTGTATTTTTCAGGCATGGGAGGATTATATGGGTCTTCCAGGTGAAATGAAAGGGCCCGGGTTCTTTGGATCCGGAGGAGCCGGGCGACAGCTATTTTTTGGACCTGACGGTCAGGGTGATCGTTCGAAGATTATTGGCATAATCCGTTTCCGTCACCCAGTGAGCCGGATTGATCTCCAATTGGAACTTGTAGATGCCCGGGTCTAGCTTCTTGTTTCCAAAGAGCTCATACGTCCGGACGACCGTTTCGCTCGGAGCTATGGAAACCGAAGACCACACGTGGTCGAAAAATCCCGGCAAGCCCGGCCCCTCGACGGCCAAGGCCCGCCAAGCCTCCCCGCCCTCTTCGAAGACGGCCGGATAGGACCCGGCATTTCGGATCCTCACTTCGATCCCGATGTCATCCTCCTTCGTCGGATTGTCGGGAATGAACCGGAAGCTTTCGATCTGGAGGTCGGTCTTGTCCGCGACGGCCGATTCCGCGACGATTTCGAAAGAGAACGGAAGACGGTTGTCGTCTTCCCGAGTTTCGACCGCTTGGCTGAGTGGATCCGCCATCAAGACGCCTTGATGGCGTCCTGCGGCCGCGCCATAGGCGTTCCCGTAAATCTGGGCATAATCGTAGGACTCTCCCGCCGCGAGGTCGAAAGTGCCGATGTCGCCGGTTTCGACGCGGCCCAAGGGAAGCTCGAAGCCGACGAGCGCGATCCGATTATAGGTCGGCGTCGCATCCGGACCTTCGTTTTTCACGGTGGCAACGATCGTCCAATAATAGGTGAAATCAGTGATTCGGGAAGGACGCGTCCAGGCCTTCTCGATCTTGAAATTGACGCGGGGAACGAGCGCGCCCTGGATGGTCAGGTCCCCGCTCCAACCGTTGTTCGCTTCGTCCGATTCCTCGAGACGCTGGCGGGGATCGACTTCGGCTTTGACCTGGTACGTACCGTCTGTGCCGAAAGGGGGAAGATAGAAGAGGACGGCCGCCCGCTGGTGAGGCGCGATCGCGTCCGTGCCCGAGGGGATGTCTTCGATCGCCGCGCCTCCCGAGACGCGGACGCGAAGCGGCGGCACTCCCGCCGGAAAGGAGGCCGCCCCGTCTCCCCGGTTTTCGATATAGACTTCCATCAGAACTTGCTCGTCCCGCTTGGGCTTCGCCGGGGTGAAAATCACGTCGGTGATCGTCAGGTCGGGTTTGAACGCGATTTTTCCCGCAGGGAGCCGGGTCCCGGGTTTGAGTTTGGCCCCGGGAATCGCCCTGAACCTGGGAGCGGCCGAGGATACGAGGCGCGCCTTTATGAGATCAGCCCGATCGAGGTCGAGCTTTCCCGAAACCATCCGGCCGCGAAGGGCGACTGCCGGCGCGGGCCGGGCGGATTTCTCGGTTCGTTTTTGCCCCCGAAGGTTCAGCCCGGAGATCAGAAGGCTGCCGTCCGGCATCCGGCGCAAAGAAGTCACTTGGACGCCCAGATTCCTCATCGTCTGGAGGATGAGATGCGTATCGTCGAACGGCTTTGGGGGGGCGGGGGATGCCCCGATCATGGCCACCGCCCATGCCGCTAAAATGACGAGTCCCAGCCTTGCCGGTTTGCCCATGGTTTTTGACTCCCTTGGATAATACATAGCGCTTCCTGTCCGAAAAATCAACAGCCCGCCGACGCCGCTCAGCCCGATGCGGGAAGGAGATGCGGGTGGAGCGGCCGGCTCTCTCTCTGGGGAGGCCGGCCCCCGTATCAACAATTCTCTGGACATGCCGGCCGAAAATGATTATGATAAATGGCAAAATAAAGGAGAAAATGATGAAAAAAGCTCTGACCGTCGTCCTTTTCGTCCTCGTCCTCGTCACAATTTCGTCCGCGACCCTCGTGACGAACATGAACCAGAGCGCCCTCTACGTACGGCTGCTCTCGCGCAACGCCTCGACCGACGTGGATGCCGTCTATTACAACCCGGCCGGCCTCGTCGCCCTCAAGAACGGCTGGCATATCGGCCTGAACAACCAGACGGTGTTCCAGACCAAGACCGTCGAGAGCGATTTTCCCTTCCTCAACACCCATTCCTTCGACGGCAAGGTCAACGTCCCCGTCTTTCCCGACCTCTTCGTCGTCTATAAAAAAGACAAGCTCGCCCTCTCGTTCGGCTTCGGCCCCGGCGCGGGCGGCGGAACGGCCGACTTCACGAAAGGTCTTCCCTCGATCGAGTGGCAGTTCTCCGTCCTTCCGTCCCTGATCACGTCGATGGGCCTTCCGACGACGAGATATTCGACGGACATCGCCTTCAAGGGGAGCTCCGTCTATTACGGATTCCAGCTGAACGCGGCCTACGCCCTGACGGACACGATCTCGGCCGCCGTCGGAGCCCGCTTCGTTTCCGCCCACAACACCTATGACGGCTACATCCGGAGCGTCATGATCAATCCCTACCATCCGCTCTTGAATCCGACGCAGGCCATGATCCCGGCCGCCCAGTTCTTCGCCGCGATCGGACAGACCGGCTACGCGGCCATGATGGCCGACAAGACCGTCGACGCCGCGGAAACCGGGACCGGCTTCACGCCGATCCTCAGCCTGAATTTCAAGCCCGCCGCCGGCCTGAATCTCGCGCTCAAATACGAGCTCAAGACCAAGATCGAGCTCACGACCGAGACGACCAAGGACGATACCGGCATGTTCCCGGACGGATACAAGTTCCGGAGCGACATCCCCGCCTTCCTGTCCCTCGGCGCGGCCTACGAGATCCTGCCCCAGCTCCGGGCCTCGGCGTCTTTCAACTATTTCTTCGACAAGGACGCCGATTGGAGCGGCCGCGAGGCCTTCGTCAACTCCAACTCCTATGACCTGGCCGTCGGGCTCGAATACGACGTCACCCAGTCCATCACCCTCAGCGCCGGCTACCTGGCCACGGTCTTCGATCTCGCCCCCGGATACCAGTCCGACCTGTCCCACGACATGGGCGCCAATACGTTGGGCGTCGGTGCCCGCTTCAAGCTGAACAAGACGTTCGACATCGACCTCGGCTTCATGAGCCCGATGTACAAGACCGACAAGAAAACTCTCCCTTACACCACCACGACCGGCGTCTATCTCGGGCAATACGAAGAGCGGTATTCCCGGAAGACGACGGCCTTCGCCGTCGCCGTGAACATCCACCTGGGAGGCGAGTGAGGCGGACTGAACCTCTATTTGATCTGACGAAAGCGGCGGAGCGCCGTCCGGCGGCTCCGCCGCTTCTTTTTTCGGGCCTATCGAAACAATCGCGGCGCGAGGTCGCTGAGGTAGATTCTCCAATTGGCCCAGGTATGGCCGCCGGGCGTTTCGTTGAATAGATATGGGAAACCCTGTTTTTTGAGCAGATCCGCGAGCGCCTGGGACCCGGCGTAGGCCAGCGGGTCCTTGACGCCGCATCCGACATAATAGAGCTTGACGCCGCCCGCCTTGAGCGCAGCGAACTGCTTTTCCGTCTCCTCGTTGACGTTCCGGATCCCGGCGCTGAAGACGCCGATGTAGCTGAAGAATCCGGGATGGCCGTTCGTCGCGGAAACCGTGTGGCCCCCGCCCATCGACAGGCCGGCGATCGCGCGGCCGTTCTTGTCGGAAATCACCCGATAGTTCTTTTCGATATAGGGGACGATATCCTTGACCAAGCTCTCCGGGAAAGCCGTCCCGAAACCGGCCGGTGCGGCTCCCCGCGCTCCCGGAGCCGGGGCCGGCGGGACCGGGGCCTGGGCTCTTGCCGGCGGCGCCTGATAGGCCGTCCCCTGCCCCACGCTCTGATTCGCGTTGCCGTTGGGCATGACGACGAGCATGGGCTTGGCTTTGCCCTCGGCGATGAGATTGTCCAGGATCACGTTCGTCCGGCCGAGCGTCATCCAGGCGTCCTCGTCCCCGCCTCCGCCGTGGAGGAGGTAGAGGACAGGGTATTTCTCCTTGCCCGCCTCGTACCCCGGAGGCGTATAGACATACATGCGCCGGGCCATCTTCAACGTCGGCGAGGGATACCAGACCAGCGAAATCCGGCCGTGCGGGACCTCCTTCATTTCGTAGAGGGACGAGGCCGGGCCGGAGACGAGCAGGATGCTGTCGTAGCGGGCTCCGTCCCGCTTGGTGTTGGAGTTCCTGGGGTCGAGCGTCCGCACGCCGTCGACGCTGAACGTATACCCCCAGAGCTCGGGAGGCAGGGGACCGACGGTCGCCGACCAGACGCCCTTGACGTCCCTTGCCATCGGAACGCCGGTTCCGCCCTCCCAATCGCCGTTGACTATGACCTCGGCGGCGTTCGGGGCAGCGAGCCTCAGAGTGACTTTTCCGTCCGGATGGATCTCCGGCGAGACGGGCCCCATATCGCGAGCCGGCCCCATAGGCCGGCCCGGCTGGCCCGGCCGGAGGGGTTTGAACTCATCGACCTTCTGCTTCGGGATGAGCGAGGAGGTCTCTTTCTTGACCGTCAAGTCCGCGCTCAACGTGAACGAGGCGGCCTGCCGGATGTCCCTTGACGACGCGCCGACCTTCACCTCATATTTTCCGGCCTCGGCCGCCCAGGCCGAGCTCGCCGCGTCGAACGACGCCAAAGATCGGCCGTCGAGGACGAATGTCAGGGCCTGGCTTTCACCCGGTTCGAGGAGCTTCGTCTTGGCGAATCCCTTGAGCTCGAGGGCGGGCTTGTCGAGCTTCGCCGCCGGCGCTGTGAGATACAGCTGGACGACCTCTTTGCCGGCGACGGCTCCCGTATTCTTGATCTCGACGGACACCGTCAGCGGGCCGGAAAACGCCTCGGAACTCAGCTTCAGGTTTGAGTACGTAAAATTCGTATAGGACAACCCGTAGCCGAACTCATAAGCCGGCCTGACCCCGAACGATTCGTAATACCTGTATCCCACATAGACGCCGTCCTCATAGCTGACGACAGCGGGACGGCCGCGGCCGGATCCCGCCGGCTGGCCCTGGGCCGGGGCCGGCGCCTCGGTTTCGATCACCTTTCCGGGGAAGCTCCGCGCCGACGGCACGTCGTCGTAGCGGACCGGGAACGTTGTGGCCAGCTTTCCGGACGGATTGGTTTTTCCGCTCAGGATATCGGCGATGGAATGGCCCGTCTCTTGCCCGCCCTGCCAGGCAAGCAGGATGGCGTCGGGAATGTCCCGCCAGGAAGCGACTTCGACAACCCCGCCGATATTCAGGATGACGATCGTTTTCTTCTCTTTGGCTTTAAAGGCGGCCGTGACGAGCTTGATCAGGTCGCGCTCCGCCGCGGTCAGTCGAAAATCGCCGTCGCCCTCGCTCCGGTCCCGGCCCTCGCCCGAATTCCGTCCGATCGTAATCACGGCGGCATCGGCCAGGCCGGCCATGCCCTCGGCCAGGTCGGCGTTCACGTCCATCTCCGGGATGCTTCGCGAGGCAGCCATGAATCCGCGCCCCTGCGGCCTGGGCCGGCTCTCCCGGATCGTCCGCATGTAAGCCGTATAGAGATTTTGCAGATTCTCCTGGACGGCATATCCCGCGCTCCTCAGCCCTTCGACGAGCGAAACGCTGTAGGCTTCGTTGACGTCGCCGCTGCCCGTCCCCCCGGTGACGATCTCATAAGAGGTGGCGCCGAATGCGGCGATCGTCTTGATCTCTTTGGCCAGCGGCAGGGCCGCGTTTGCGTTCTTCAGCAGGACCATGCCTTCGGCGGCCGCCCGGCGGGCGACTTTGGCATGCGCCATGAGGTCGGGCTTGTTCGAATATTTGAAGCCCTTGAAGCGGGGGCCCTTCATGATGATGTTCAGGATGTTCTCGATATTCCGGTCGAGGATCTTCTCCTCGAGCTTGCCCTCCGCCACGGCTTTGACGAGCGCCTGTATCTGCTCGGGGCTGCCCGGCATGAGCAGGTCGTTCCCGGCCGCCATCTGGGCGACCGGATTCCGCCCGCCGCCCCAATCGGTCATGACATAGCCCTTGAAGCCCCAATCCGTTCTCAGGATGTTCGTCAGAAGGTCGGGGCTTTCCGAAGTATAGACGCCGTTGATCAAGTTGTAGGACGTCATGACCGTCCACGGCTGAGCCTCTTCGACCGCGATCCGGAAGCCCTCGAGGTAGAGCTCGCGCAGGGCCCGTTCGCTGACGATCGTGTCGAGGGAGCTGCGGTTCGTCTCGGCGTTGTTGGCGGCGAAGTGCTTCAGCGACGTCCCGACGCCCTGCGATTGGACGCCGCTGACGACGGCCGCTGTGATCTTTCCGGCGACCAGAGGGTCCTCGGAGTAATATTCGAAATTCCTCCCGCAGAGGGGATTGCGATGGAGGTTCAACGCCGGAGCGAGCAGGATGTCGACGCCGTATTCGAGGAGCTCGTTCCCCACGGCCCGGCCGACCGCGCCGGCGAGCTCGATGTCCCACGTCGAAGCGAGGAGCGTCGATACCGGAAAAGCCGTGCAGTAATAAGTCGCCTTGTCATTCTCCCGCGTCGGGCTGATCCGCAGGCCGGCAGGGCCGTCGGCCAAGGCCGTGGCCGGGATTCCCAGCCTGGGGATGGCGAACGTGGTCCCCGCGGCTCCAGGGACCAGGCTCGGCGGCCTCTGGGCGGGCGCCGCCGCGGCTTTATCGGCAGGGGGCTTCGCTCCGGGCGCAGGGGGAGCTGAAGCACCGGCCGGGGGCCTCGCCATCCGCATCCCCGTTCCTACGACGAGGGCGGCTTTCTCCTCCAGGGTCATGGCCGCGATCACGTCCTTGAGCGGGGCTATTCCCAGCTTGGGGGCTTGAACTTGCTGCGCAGGTGACGAGAGCGCCCAAGCGCCGAGCGCGCAAAGGGCGGCGACGAAAACCATTCTCTTCGCCATGTTCATTTCGCCGACCTCCTCTTTCCCGGCCGCGATGATTTGATCGGCCGCTTTCGAAATTCGATGAGCTCGACAGGAGCTCCGTTGTCGATGATCATGGCCGTTCTCGCGCCTCGGGAAGGAGAGCAGATCCCTCCGAGGACCGTTCGGCCGGCCAAAGCGGCCTCGAGATCATCCACCTCGAAGGCCACATGCGGCACCGTCCTGACCAGTCCCGATATCGGACAGTCGGGATCGAACCGCATCCATTCCACGCCGTAAGGACTCGTTCCGAATCCCGAAACATGGATCTTGAGATGCTCGAGATGGACCTCATCCGGGCGGGCCACCGTAGTCGGGATGCCCAGATGATGGAACCTCCAGCCGAATACCGAGACGGCGGCCGGGGGCTCGTCGTTCCTTCGTTTTTTTCGCATGCGAGGCCTCCCAGCGCCCTTCAGGTCACGGACTTCAGGTCTTCGCTCAGCCAGCCCGAAGCGCGCTTGACCTCCTGGACGAAGACGAAGCCCATACCCGGTTCGTCTATGCGGCCGGCTTTGAAGACAGCGTCGAAGACACAGTCCGTGAGGTGTTCCGGAACGACGGTGAAGAGGATCTCTTTTTCGGGATGGATGGCCACGCCCAGGAACTTGAGCTTCTCCCGCACGCCCGTCCCCCGGCCGTGATAAATCGTCACCGCCTGGGCGCCGGCTTGGACCGCGGCCTTGGCCACGGCATTGCCTTCTCCGTGGGCCACGACCGCGGTGATGATGTTCAGCTTTTCGCCATGTTCGACGGATGTCATTTTATCCTCCTTGTCTCGGGCGCCGCGAGGGCGACCTCGCCGCCCGCCCGGCGACGATGCCCACGATCAGCATGCTCAGCACCGGGCCGGCCGAGGCCATGATGACCAGGCCGAGTCCTGCCGCGGCTTCCGCCCCGCGAGGCGACGACGCGGCCAGCCCCATGCCCATGGCCATGAAAAAAGGAACGGTGATCGTCCCGCTGGCGACGCCCATGGCGTCCCAGGCGAGGAGGGCATAACGCTCCGCGGCGAAAAACGAAAAAACGACCTCGACCGCCAGCACGAAGAGCAGGATCGCGGCCAGCGGCAGCCCGAACCAGATGACGGCGATGCCCAGGCCGAAGCCGAAAGCGACGCCAACTCCCAGGATCACGTAGAGAAATCTCCGCGACAGGGCGCCCGCCGTCGCCTTCTCGACCTGCTTGGCGAAAACCAGGACGGCCGGCTCGGCGAAAGTCACCGCGAGGCCCAGGATGAGACAAAGCCCGATGTCGGCCCAGGCCCAGGGAACGACCCGCGGCATGGACCGGCCGACGCCCTGGGTCAAGGGAAAGAAGCCGGCTTCCAGCCCTTCGATGAAAAGCACCAATCCCACGATAAGGACGCCGACCCCGACAAAAACGGCTCTCAAATGCCGCACCGGATTCCTCATGACCAGGCGCTGAAAGAGGATTAGAAAGAGATAGACCGGCAGGATGATCCTGAGGATCTGCCAGGCTGTCTCGAGCAACCTGGCCGCGGAGAAAAACGGCCGGCCGCGGCCTTCGTTTTGCCCCGTGGGAAGTTCAACGGCCTGCGGAATGGATCCTTGGCCCGGCTGCTCCCCGGACGCGACACCGCCTTCTGTTTGCGCAAGGGTTGCGGGCCGTGCGTTTTCACCGAGCGATACGCCCGGCTGGACGGCCATCTCCCGCGGGCCGCCGGCCGATACCGCCCCCAGGATGAGGACGGCGATCACCGGTCCGAGGGAAGCCAGAGTGATCAGTCCGAATCCGGACGTGCCGGGGTTGTCGCTGCTCATAACCGCGCCCAGGCCGATGCCCAGGGCTAGGAAGAGCGGGACGGTCACCGCCCCCGAAATGACGGGGGCGATATCCCAGGAAGCGAGGTTGAGCGGCTTCGGGCAGACGAGCGTCAAAATCCCGGCCGAAGCGATCAGCGGCAGGAGCACGTAAATGAACCGAAGTCGGAGGGCGATGCGCAGAATGCCCAGGGCGAGGCCGGCCGCGGATCCCAGGGCGACGGCGGCCATGAGGACGGTCCGGCCCACGCCGCCGCCGAGGAGCGGGAGCGTCTTGTCCACGTAGACCTTGAGGTCGGGCTCGGCTACCGCGGCCAGCGCGCCGAGGGCCAGGGAAAAAACGATGATGAGCCACAGGCGGGCCGTCCGGGGAAGCGTCGAACCGAGGTCGCGCCCGAGGGGCAAGAGGCTGTGGTCCAAGCCCTGGAGGAAAAAGGACAGCCCGAAGACGATGAGGAGCACTCCTGCGACGAGAAGGAGGGAGTCGCCCATCCCGCGAACGGCGTCGGCGAAGCTTCCGGCCGTGGCCATGAGGAAAACGGCCTTGAGTACGAAGAGGAGCAGGCAGATCGGCAGGACGGCCTGGGCCGACTCGGCAAACAAGGAACGGAGGTAGCGCAGCCAGGACATTGGTCTCACTATAACGGAAAGGCCCCGGCGGAAACAAGCGTGACGATGCCCGAGCGTCGGGCATTTTCGGGGACATGATACCCTGTCCCCGTTGGAAAATGCGTGTTGCTCGACTGGAAACGAGCTGGGAAACGGGGACAGGGTATCGTGTCCCCCTTGTCTCCGCTTGACACCGGTCCGAAGCCGAGACTATTCTCTCGGATGGAAGGAGGAGCGCGACATGCCGAAATTCCAGCCCTTTATCATGGAACGCATGATGTCCAAGTTCGAGAAGGCGGTCGATTACAACCTTTCCGAAAGCGGCGTGCACCCGCTGACCTTGAGAGAGCTCCTCGAGGGCGATCCGGACGGGCTGGACCGCTTGCTGGCAACCGAAATGGATTATGCCCATGCCAACGGCATTCCGGAGCTCCGGAGGAATATCGCCGCCCTGTACAACGGCGCCGGGCCGGAGAACGTCCTGGTGACCGTGGGGGCGATCGAGGCCAATTACGACATCCTCTGGGGCGTGCTGTCGGCCGGCGACGAGGTCGTCGTCATGCTGCCGAACTACATGCAGATCTGGGGTCTGGCCAAAAACTTGAACCTCAAGCTCAAGACGTTTTCCCTGAACGAGAAGAAAGGCTGGGCGCCCGACCTCGACGGACTCAAGAAAGCGGTGACGGGGAAAACGAAGCTCATCGCGGTCTGCAACCCGAACAACCCGACGGGCTATATCCTCAAAGCCAAGGAAATGGAGGCGATCGTCACAATCGCGCGCAAGGCCGGAGCCTGGATCCTGGCCGACGAGGTCTATGCGGGCGCCGAGCGCCTGACCGACGAGCAGACGCCGTCCTTCTACGGCACATACGAAAAGGTCCTGGCCGTCGGCAGTCTGAGCAAGGCGTATGGCCTCCCCGGCCTCCGGGTCGGATGGGTCGTCGGGCCGGCCGAAGTCGTCGACGAGATCTGGGCCAGGCACGAATACCTGACCTTAAGCGCCACCATGCTCTCCAACCACTTGGCCGCTCTTGCCCTCTCTCCGAAGGTCCGGCCGCGCCTCATCCAGCGCGCCCGAGGCTATATCCGCCAGGGCTTCCCGGTCCTTGAAAAATGGATCGGCGAGCACCGCGGGACCCTCAGCACGACCCCGCCGCAGGCGGCGGCGATCGCTTTTGTCCGCTACAACCTGGACATCGCGTCCACGCGATTCGTCGAACGGCTGCGCGAAAACAAGCGGGTGCTCATCGTACCCGGCGACCATTTCGGCCTCGATCATTTCGTCCGCATCAGCTTCGGCCTGCCGCACGATTATCTGAAGCCGGCCCTCGGCCGGATCCACGACCTGCTCCTCGAACTGAGGAAAAGATAGGCCGCCCGGCGAGAAGCGACGTGAATATCGCGACGCTCGACGAGATCAAGCGGATCGTGGCCGGCCTGGACCTGATCCCGGCCATCGAGGAAGGCTTCGCGGCCTATTCCTCGGGCCGGGCGACCGTCCCTCCGGTCGGAGAATTGATCCTGGACAAAGGGGAAGTCCACATCAAGTACGGATTCATCGAGGGGGATGAATTCTACGTCATCAAGATCGCGTCCGGATTCTACGGCAACGCGGCCCTGGGCCTGCCGTCGGGAAACGGCTGCATGCTGCTCTTCCGGCAGGAAACGGGCGAGCCCGCCGGCATCCTGCTCGACGAAGGCCATCTGACCAACGTCCGAACCGCGGTCGCGGGCGCCATCGCTGCAAAATACTGCGCGCCGCGAAAGGTCGAGCGCATCGGCATCGTCGGGGCCGGCGTCCAAGCCCGGCTCCAGCTCGAATGGCTGGCCCGCGTCACGCCGTGCCGGGATGTCCTGGTCTGGAGCCCGGTCGCCGAAGAGCTTGGGAGCTACAAACGGGAAATGGAATCCCGCGGCTTTTCCGTGGAGACCGCTTCGCAAGCATCGGCGATCCTGAAAACCTGCAACCTCCTCGTGACCGCAACGCCCTCGAAAACGCCCCTCCTCTCGGCCGCCGACCTGAGGCCTGGAACGCATATCACCGCCGTCGGCTCCGACACGCCGGACAAGCAGGAGCTCGACGCGGACATCCTTGCCCGGGCCGACCTCGTCGTCGCCGACAGCCTCGCCCAGTGCCGGCTCCGGGGAGAGATCCACAAGGCGCTCGAAGCCGGCCGGATCACGGAAAGCCGCGTCGTCGAACTGGGCGCCATTATCTCGGGCAGGGAAAAAGGCCGAACCGCGGAAGACCAGATCACCGTCGTCGACCTCACAGGAGTGGCTGTCCAGGATATAAAAATCGCAGCCGCCGTTTATAGCGCCCTGTTTCCTTCGGCTCGCACGATGAGCGCGCCTCGAGGCCGAGCATGATCCCCGGCGTATCGATCGAGCCGTTCCGCGGCGACTACGAAAATCTCGAGCGCATGGCGCTCCTCTCCTGGCGGGAGGAATACGGCGAAGCCTCGTTCCCGAATTTTTATCGGCCGGAGTTCCTCCGCTATATCTTCGAGCGGGTCAAGCCCGGAGAGCGCGACCATGTCCTCGCCGCGTACCGAGGCGACGAGATCCTGGGTTTCATGGGCAACGTCCCGCAGAAATTCCATTACCGAGGCGGCGTCTATCCGGCGACCTACAGCTGTCTGCTCGTCGTCCGGCGCGACGCTTTGCGCCAGGGCCTGGCTTCGAACCTCATCGGGGAGGCGCTCCGCGTCAACGATCGATACAAGTACGCGTTCTCCCTATTCGGCCTTGAAACGGGGCACCGCTCGACCAAGATGATCGAGAAATTCGTCCGTGAAGGCCGGCGGGTCGAATGGGTCAAGAAATTCCGGGTCATCGCCCGCGTCCTCGACCTCGATAGGGTCGCCGCCTCGGAAGGGCTGAAGGGATGGGAGCGCGCCGCCATCAAGGCCATGGGAAGCCACCGGCCGCCCAAGCCCGAAGGTTCGATCGCACTGCGCGAATACCGGCCCGAAGACCTCGACGGATGTGCGGCCCTTCTCGACCGCTACCGGCAGTCGGTGACGCTGGCGCTCGTCTGGGACCGGGCCGAGCTAGGCCGGGAGCTCTTATATCCCGGCGTCGTCCAAACCCTCGTCTGCGAGAAGAACGGAAAGATCGCCGGACTGCTGAACTTCATCTATCACAACCACCTGGGAAAGACCGCCGAAAAATGGGCCTGGATCCATCACTTGGCCTACCCGGACCTCGACGGGACGCAACGGCTGGATTTCATCCATGCCTTTCTGCGCTATATCCGCGGCGCCGGCTGCCTCGGCGCGATCGAATGGACCCGGGGGTATTACCCGCAGAGAGCGTTTTATCGCGCCCGCTTCTTTCCCTATTTCCGGGCGGTAAACCTCTGCGCCTGGATATTCGAACCCGGCCTAAAGTTCGGAAAAATCAAGGACGTCTACGAGATCCAGGTCTGAGGAAGCGGGGGGAATGCCTCGTCCGCAAGATCCTCCGAACGTCGGATGGGGGGATCAGCAATTCCCCCTATTCCGTCTTGAGGCTTGAGGCCGGATTGGCCGCCGCCGCCCGGAGAGTCAAGCCGGCGACGCTGAGGGCCGCGACGCCCGCGAGGATCAACACCGAAGCGGCGAACAGCCCGGCGTTCAGCCCGATGCGATAGACGAAGCCCTCGAGCCAGGCGTGGGTGAAATAATAGGCCGCCGGCAGGAAGACAAGGACCGCGGCGGCGATGAGCAAGGCGAACTTCTTGAGAATCAGCCCCATGACTGAAAAAACCGAGGCGCCCAGGATCTTCCGAATCCCGATCTCCCTGGTCCGGGCCCCGACCTCGAAGGAGATCAGCCCGTACAATCCGACGGCGGCGATGATCATGGTCAATATCGAGAAGCTCAGGATGAACCCGCCCAGGGCCTTTTCGTTCCGATAAAGCCGGTCGTAGAGATCGCCCATGAACGCGTAGTCGAAGGCGAAATCCGGGCTCATGCGGCGGAACGTGGCGTCGATATGCTCCAGCGCGGCCGGAATGTCCCGGCCCGCGATCTTGATCAGGAAATAGCGGCCTCGTCCCGGATCGTACGAAAACATCAGCGGTTCGATCTTTGTCCTGAACGACGTGTAATGGAAATCCTTGACGATGCCGATGATCCTCATGTCCCGGCCCCACTTGACGACCTTTTTCCCCACGGGATTTTCGATCCCGGCCATGCGGGCCGCGGTCTCGTTGAGGATCACCTGCCTGTCGATGTCGGCGGCCATAGCCCGTGAAAAATTCCTGCCGGCCGTAATGTTCATGCCCAAGACGCCGACGTAGTCCTCGTCGATGAAATAGGTCGTGACCATCGGCACGTCCTTCATTTCCCCGGATTCGGACTCGACCCGGATATTGTTGGCCTCGGTCCGGGCGAGGGGGGCCGTGTTGGCGATCGCCGCGGCCGAAACAAGCGGGATTTTCAATAGTTCTTTCTTGATCCCCTGGAAATTCGTCCGGCTTTCCTCGTTCCAAACGCGCACCGCGACGACGTTGTCCCGGCTGTAGCCGATATCCCGGTTGCTGATGAAGAGGAGTTGTTTTTGAATCGTCACCGCGCCGACGACAAGAACGATCGTCACGCCGAACTGAAACATGAGGAGAATCCGGCCGAATGTCCTCCGCCCGCCCGAAAGGCCCGGCCCGGAAGAGCCCTTCAGGACGCTCAAGGGTTTGAGGGAGGACAGATAGAAGGCGGGATAGCCCCCGGCGAGGAATCCCACCGCCAGCAGCAAACCCAAGAGCGCCGCGGCATTCCTCCAATCCAGCAGGACGCCGAAGGGAATCCCGTTCCCGGCGATGCTCCTGAAGAAGGGGAAAAGAAAGCAGACGGCGGCCAAGGACGCCAGGAGGCTCACAAACGTCAGAAGAAACGACTCGCCCAGGAATTGCTTCGTCAATTGCCGCCGGGTGGCCCCGATCGTCTTGCGGATGCCGACCTCTTTATTCCGCGCGCCGGCCCGGGCGACGGCCAGGTTGACGTAATTGATGCAGGAGATGACGAGTATCAAAAAGGCGATCGAAATGAGCAGATAGAGGTTTGTCTTATCGATATTGTCGGCCGGCAGGGAGGCGACATGGGTTTCGAAATGGATGTTGCGCAGCGGAATCAGGAAGTAGCGCCTGTTCTTGGACCTTTGATCGTGATACTTGGCCACGACGGCCGGCAGCTTGGCTTCGAAATCGCGAGCCGAGACCCCCTCTTTCAACTGGAGGTAGTTGTTGTAGTTCAAGATCCCCCAGGCCGTGTCGATATCGTCGCGGAGGGAATACACGGTCAAGAAGGAAATCAGGTAATCGAATTTGAGATGGGTGTTGCCGGGAATATCCTCGATGACGCCGGTGACTTTTAAAAGCCGGCCGTTGTCATAGGAAACGGTTTGGCCGACGGGATTTTCGCCGCCGAACAATTTATCCGACAGGGTTCTCGTCAGGACGAGGGAAAAAGGCTCCCCGAGGGCCGAATCCCGGTCCCCCTCCTCGACGGAAAATGCGAACATTTTGAGAAAATCCCGGTCGGCGTACAGGCCTTTTCCCAACAGGCTCTTATGCCGGAAGGTCAGCGGCGCGTCCACGGGCATGGTCCGGACGGCATAGGCTACATCCGGGTATTCCGCCTTCAAAGCCGGGCCTACCGCTCCCGAGGTGGCGGCGAAATCGTTGGTGCCCCTGTAATTCCAGTCCGGCACGTTCTGCCCGAGCTGAAAGATCCGGTCTCCGTGCTCGAAGAACGAATCGTAGCTCAGTTCGTATCGCGCATAGAGGACGAGAAAGATGAAACAGGTCATGCCGACGACCAGGCTGACGAGGCTGATGAGCGTCCGGCTTCTCTGTTTGACCAGATTTCTGACGGCGACGGTGAAGTAGTTCTTGAATAGGACGCTCATATCGTATTCCTTTACAACATGTTATCGATCTCGGCTCATTCCCTATGTCCTCATCATCATAAGAGCCTGAAATCAGCCAAAAGGTTGCTTGCCTCTCGATCCTGGATCGGGCGGCCGGGCCGACGTATCAACGATCCGATAGGTACGGACAGCCTATCTCGTCGCCTGGATCTTCGAGCCGGTTTTTTTCGTTTGGCAGATCCCCATTAAATAGAATAATATGATTTTAGCCATGAAAGGAGAGACGATCATGCGAAAGTTCATCGTCTTTATCGGCCTCGCCCTGATCGCGTCCAGCCTGTTCGGGATGAAGGTCGGAATGACCCAGGTCACCGATCCGGCCAACCCGCAGGCGGCGAAGCCGCCGGCCGCCCAGAAGGCGGTGCTGGCCTTCCTGGCCGCCGAGATCCAGGCCGGCCATTTCGTCCTGACGAAGGTCCAGCGCGACAGCTATGGACCCCTGGAGCACCGCCGCTACCAGCAGATGCACGAAGGCCTGCCGGTCTGGGGCGGGGAGATCATCCAGCACGTCCGCAACGGGAAAGTCGAAAGCTACGACGGGGAATATTTCCTCATCTCCCGGGTCGAGACGAATCCGCGCCTGACGCGGGACGAGGCGCTCAAGTCTCTGGAGCGCCATCTCCAGGAAAAGGGCCTCGAAGCCGACGCCGAGCGGAGCGGGCTGGTCATCTTTCCCCAGAGCGACCAGGCGTTTCACCTCGCCCACAAGCTGTGGGTCCGGAAGCCCGGCGCCCGCCTCTTCAACAAGACGGCGCTCGTGGACGCCGAGACCGGGGCGGTCCTCCTCCAATTCTCCAACATCAAGACCGAGGACATCCTCATCGGCCAGGGGGTCGGGCAGAGGGGCGACGCGCTCAAGTTCCCCACGATGCTGTCGAACGGCGTCTATTACATGATGGACGCCGCGGTCGCCCGCCCTTTCGTCCAGAGGACGTTTGACGCCAAACACACACTGCCCAATTCGCTTTCCGTTTCGTCCTCGTCCAACAATTCGTGGGCCAGCGACAACGTGGTCAACGTCCACACCTACATCGGCTATGTCTATGATTTCTTTTTCCTCCGGTTCGGGCTCAACGGTCCTAACAACGGCAACATGAACCTGAACTCCTTCGCCCACGTCTTTTCCGTCGCCGAGGAGCTCTACGACAACGCCTTCTGGAACGACGATCCGAACTCGATGTACGGCGTCGGCATGTACTTCCTGGATCCCTATCAGACGTCGGAGGACAACGGCGCGGCGCTCGACGTCGTCGGCCACGAGTTGAGCCACGCGGTGACGACCTACCATGCCAATCTGAATTACTACGGAGAGTCCGGAGCGCTCAATGAATCGTTTTCGGACGTCATGGGGACGGCGACGGAATTCCTGTTCCAGGCCGAAGGCGCGGGCTACAACCGGGCCGACTGGTACAACGGCGAGGACGCCAACAGCCCGTTCAGCTATTCCCGCTGCCGCAGTCAGGAGAATCCCAACGTCAACTCCCAGCTCAGGAATGCCGGCGCCCCGTCCAATTTATGGTACCCCGACCCGGCCCATCTGAGCCAGAAAGTCCCCACGCTCTACAACAGCAAAGGGCAGGCCCTCGACAACGATAACGTCCATATCAATTGCACGATCTTCCCCCACGTGTTCTACCTCCTGGCCCGCGGGGGGACGAATCCCGTCTCCAAGATGGCCGTCGGCGCGGTCGGGATGGAGAGCGCGACCCGCATCTTTTACGACGCATTCGTCAACCGGGCGACGAGCACGACGAATTTCCTCGGCATGGCCAACGCCTTGCTTTCCTCCGCTTATTACGTCTACGGCTCGAGCTCGAACGAGTATGCCCAGATGAAACAGGCGCTCCGGGCGATCGGCTATACCGTGAATTGAGGAGCGGCCATGAAAGACAAGACAATAGTTCTTTTCGCCATCGTCGTCCTCGTGCTCTTCGCCGCGTCGGCCGCCGTCGCTTCCGATGCCCTCAAGGTCAGGGTCAAGGTCCCGCTGGCCAATGTCCGCAAGACACCCGACCTGAACGGCGCCGTCCTCCAGCAGCTGGCAGCGGGGACCGTCTTGGACGTCCTCGAGAAAAAGGGCGAGTGGTATCGGGTTGCGCTGACCGTCGGCGGGGCGCAGGCCGAAGGCTACGTCAACTACACGGTCGTCGAGGAGGTTGCCGAGGGCGTGACGCAACGGCCCGCGGCGCAGCCGGCCCAACCCGTCCAGCGGCCTGCCGCGCAACCTCCGCAGCGCCCGGCCGAACAGCCCGAGACGGCCGCCTCCGAACCGGCCTTCAAGAAATTATTCATCAGCGTCGGATACCAGATAGGCTTCGGCACGGAAAGCCAAGCCTTGAACTTCACTTTTCCCGCCTACCAGGAGACCGCCCAAATCGGGCTGGACTACACGCTCAAAAAGGGCAACACCATCGATGTGGCCGCCGGGCTGTTCCTCGGAAAGGCCTGGGGCGTCAAGGTCGGCGTCGACCTGACCTCGAGGAATTTCGAAGAAACGACGACGTTCGCGGTTCCCCATCCCTTGTGGATCGGCGTTCCCCGCGAGGGAACGATCACCGGGACCGGACTGAAGGTCAGCGAGAACGACATCACCCTGAATCTCTTCTATCTCCTCCGCTTCGGGAAGATGGGCCTCGAGCTCTACGGAGGCCCGTGCTACGCCCTCTCGACGGCGACGATCATCTCCGACATCACCGCGGCCGAAACAGGCTATCCGTATTTGACGAATTCCGTCGTTCAGCTCTCTTCCGACGTCAAATCCAATGCCTTCGGATTCGACGCCGGCGCGTCGATCAGCTATCTCTTCGGGTCGTCGGTCGGCCTCTATGTCAACGCGAGCTATGTTTCGGCCAAGGCGAAATACGAGCCGGGAAACGGCCTCCCCGCTTTGTCCGTGACCCTCGGCGGCCTGAAAGCGGGGGGCGGCGTCAAAATCATGCTTTAGGTTCACTCGCGGGCAAGAGACCGTTCATGAAGAGCCGCGCCGTCGCCCGTTCGGTCGACGCATATGTCGCCGCGTTCACCGGCGAAACGAGGACCAAGCTCGAAATCCTGCGGGCGGCGGTCAAGACCGCCGCTTCCGGAGCGGAAGAGCGGATCAGCTATGGGATGCCCGCCTTCTTCCTCGAGGGGGTCCTGGTCTATTTCGCCGCATTCAAGGACCACATCGGTTTCTTCCCCACGTCGAGCGGAATCCGGGCGTTCCGGCGCGAGCTCGCGGATTATGAAACCTCGAAGGGAACCGTCCGTTTCCCGCTCGACAGACCGCTCCCCTTGAGGCTTATCGCCAAGGTGGTCAAATTTAGGGTCGCGGAGAACCTGAAAAAGGCCGCGGTAAGGCCGGGCAAAAGAAAATAGGGCGCCCTCGATCCGATCTTGACCGTCCGAGCCAGAAACATCGCCGATTTCGTCTACATCGGCAGCCGGTCGCTCCTCGTCTTTCCGACGTTCACCGACTGCCGCGTCGCGGCCTATACCGCTCCGCTGACGGCCTTCAAATCCATATAAGCCTAAATAGGGAGAGGAAAGAGGAGGCTCGTCAAGGGCGGACTTCACACACGACGACGGCGATGGAGCCGGCGGCGATATTGCGGCGCGAGACCTCGACGCAGCCATTCTCCCGAAGAAAGGCGTTCAGTCCGCCGCGCCGCACGAATTCCCGGCCATTCGCGTAGTGCCGGCCCCCGGCCGTCCGCTCGATGGCCCACGTCGCCAGGGCTCCGGCCCGCGACTTCACGCTCCAAGGTTTCTCGAAGTCGACGGCGATGAGCCTCCCGCCCGGGGCCATAACGCGAACGGCCTCATCCATCATCCTCGATCGGACGGCGGGCTCCTTGTCGTGGAGTCCGAACGAGACCGAAACCGCCCGGAAGGACTTCGCCTTGAACGGAAGCTGCGCGGCATCGCCGCAGATGAAGGTTCCTTCGGGCGCCCGGGCGGCCGCATAGCGAACCATGCCTCTGCTCATATCGAGCCCGACCGCCGGGAGGAGGCCCGGTCCGCCGTCGAGCCCGCGAAACTGGATCCCTGTTCCACAGCAGATGTCGAGCCAGGGAAAGAGATCGGCCCCCTCGACCGCCGAAGCCACGCGCCTCCGGACGCCGCGGAGGACGCCGCCTAAAACGATGTCATAGAGGCGGCCGGGCGGATACCAACGGTCTTTTCGAGATGAAGGCGGCACGGCCCCTTTCATAGTCCTCCGTCCTCATTCCGAGCCGAGCCTGGCGGGCAGGATCCGGGGGATCCACTTCGGAACCCTCCGCCGGTATTGCCGGTATTCTTCCCCGTACCGCTCCAGGAGAAGGCTCTCCTCATAACGGGCGATGATATCATAGAAGACGGCCGTCAGGCACCAGGCTGCAAGCGAGGCCAAGGAGAGCGTGGACAAGGCTATGCCGAGGTAGAAGAAAAGGGATCCGGCATAGAGAGGGTGCCGCACCATGCCGAAAGCTCCGTCCGTGACAAGACCCCGGCCGCCGAAAGCGTCGCCGGAAATGACCCGATGCGCCTTGGCGACGAGAAGGACGGATACAAGGAGAACCAGGCAGGCCGCGGCCAAGCGAACGGACAACGGCACGGAGGCCGCCAGTCCTGTCGTTCCCTTGAATACAAAGGAATCGAGGCCCCACACCGCGAGGAAGACCACAAGGCAGACGATCTGTCCTCTATCCCCGTACGGATGTTCGCCGGGAAGGCCCCGGCCTCCGGCGGAGGGCCGTTTTTCGCCGATCTCGTGTGCGTTCATGATGTTTCCTCCGTCCTTACAGACGGTGGACGAGCCTGTTTATTGCGGAACCAGCCGCAGGCCCGGGATTTTTGAAAGCCGTTTTTGGTATGATATCGGCATCCGGGCGGCATCTCCAAGGGAATCGGGATCTCGAGGGGGAGGCCGGCCTTCGAACTCGAGCAGGCCGGCAATAAATCCGGCGGCGGAGCGTCTATACGAGTGGAGACTAAAGCAAGGACGGCCGGAATGATGACCAGGCTGGCGGAATTCCTTCGGCGGGAGCGGGAAACCCTGATCGGCTATGTCCGCCGGAGGATCGACGATGCCGCAGGCTATGAGGCCGAGGACATCGTCGAGGATGTGATCGTCAACCTCTTCGACAGGGCGGATCCTTCGATCCCGATCCGGAATCTGGCCGCCTATATTTATGGGGCGCTGCGGAACAGGATCGTCGATTACTTCCGGAGGAGACGGGAGACCGTCCCTCTCGCGGAGACGGCCGCGGATCCCCGGAAAGATCCGGCCCTCGAGATCGAACGAGAGGAACTGATGGATGACGTGTTTGCTGCCATGGAGAGTCTGACCGCCGAGGAGAAAGCGGTCATCCTGGCCACCGAAATGGAAGGGCGGCCGTTCAAGGAACTGGCGGAAGAGTGGGCTGTTCCACTCGGCACCCTTCTGGCGCGCAAGAGCCGCGCCCTGGAAAAAATCAGGAAGCAACTGACCGGTCAGACGAATAAAACCAGACAAGGAGAAATAGAATGAACGCTTCGTTCGGTCATCCTCGAGAAAGCCTGGCCGCCCGGCATGGGCTCAAGGCGCTGCGGATCGTCGGCCTGACGATCGCCGGCGTGGGCGTGGCCGTCCTGTTTGCCTTCGTCTTCGGGCTGATCGTCAAGGTTCTGTGGAACTGGCTCATGCCGCCTCTCTTCGGCCTGGCGCAGATCACCTTCTGGCAGGCTTTCGGCATCGTCCTGCTGGCCAAGCTTCTCTTCGGCGGCGCCGGCCATGCCCATAAGGACCATCACGAACGCTTCGAGAGCCGTTATCGGGATCGCTTCAAGAGGTTCATCGGCTCGGACGAAACGGGCGAAGGCGAAGCTCACGTGCCGGGCAATGGGCGGAAATGGCGGCATTTTCAGCAATACTGGCGGGAGGAAGGCCGGGCGGCTTTCGAAGCCTTTGTCCGGGCCGCGGAAGCCCGGGAGGAAAAACCGCCCGGACGGGATTGAATCCTATCGCCGCGGCGACGCGGAAGGTTTCTCCGGCCCGAGCGAGAGGCCGGGGAGGTCAGCTTTTCTTCTTGACGGCCGTCCAGGTCGAGGTTCCGAAATCACCCATCTGAACCTCGCCCGTCATCTTATCGCCGTCCAGCTTGCCTTTGAACACGAGCATGAAATCGCCGTTGGGCGTGTTGATGACGACGTTCCAGGCAAGGTCGTTGCCCGTGATCGTCCCTTCTCCCGCCAAGACCATGTCCATGGGACCGGGCATCGAGAACTTGATGACGTATTTGTCTTCGACCTTGGTCTGAGTGAACGTCGCGTCGTTCTTCATTTCGCCCTGGGGCGTCTGCATGGTGAGCTCCCAGGTTCCACTGACATCCGGCTGGGGCGGAGGCGGAGTCTGGGCGAGCCCGGCCAAGCTCACGGTCATCAACGCAAACAAGAAAGCCAAAGCCTTTTTCATCGTCGTTCCTTTCTCAGCCCTTGAGCTGTTCGTAAGCCCACTCGAGCCATTGGGTCATGATTTCGACGTCGGACGCCTCGACCGTGGCCCCGCACCAGAACCTCAGCCCCGGAGGAGCTTCGCGGTAGGAGGCGCAGTCGTAGGCGACGCCTTCTTTGGCCAGGAGCTTGGTCAGCTCCTTGAGCTTGTCTTCGGGCAGCTTGACGGTGAAGCAGACGCTGGTATTGGAGCGGACGGTCTTGTCCTCGGCCAGGAAGGAGATCCAGTCGTGCTCGGCGACGAAGCGCTCGAGCGCGGCCAGGTTGGCGTTGCTCCGGGCGATCAGGCCCGGCAGGCCGCCGACCGACTCCGCCCACTTCAGGGCCGCGATATAATCCTCGACGACCATCATCGACGGCGTGTTGATGGGCGAGGCCTCGAAGATCTCCATGTTGATCTTGCCGCCCTTGGTCATCCTGAAGATCTTCGGCAGCGGCCACGGCGGAGCATAGCTTTCGAGGCGCTGGACGGCCCGGGGCGACAGGATGAGGATGCCGTGCGCCGCCTCCCCGCCGAGAACCTTCTGCCAGGAATAGGTGATGACGTCCAGCTTGCGCAGGGGAACGTCCTGGGCAAAGACGGCCGAGGTGGCGTCACAGAACGTCAGCCCTTCCCGGTTGTCGGGGATCCAATCTCCGTTCGGGAGCTTGGCCCCGCTGGTCGTTCCGTTCCAGACGAAGACGACGTCGTTCTTGAAGTCGACCTGCTTGAGGTCGGGAAGCTTGCCGTAATCCGCCTTGAACACGCGGACGTTGGGGAGCTTGAGCTGTTTCTGGATGTCGGTCGCCCAGCCCTGGCCGAACGACTCCCAGACCAGGACATCGATGCCGCGCGGCCCGAGCAGCGACCACATGGCCATCTCGAACGCGCCCGTGTCCGAGCCGGCGACAAGGCCGATGAGATAATCGGGGGGCAGGTTGAGGACCTTTCGGGTCCGGTCGCAGGCTTCCTGGATCTTCGCCTTGCCCAGGCTGCTCCGGTGGGAGCGGCCGAGAGGCGTGCCCTTGAGCTCGTCGAACGAGAAGTTGGGGTGCTTGGCCGTCGGCCCGCTTGAAAAACAGGGGTTTTTCGGCTTGACGGTCGGCTTGTTCATGATATCCTCCTCATGCTTATAAATGCGAGCTTATCCATTCCCGGAACGGCTATTATATCAAAAATATCATCCCATTAAATATCCGCAAGCCTATAGAACAATCGTAAAAAATCCCCCGCCGCAACCCTATTTATAGGGCTTCCCGCATTCGCCCGCGGTTCCCTTGAGGATCTCGATTCCATGGGGAAGGGCCGGCAAGACGGCTTCGAGGCCTTCCCGAACGGCCTTCTCGCTGCCGGGGAGGTTGATGATGAGCGTCGATTTCCGAATGCCGGCGACCGCCCGGCTGAGCATCGCCGTCGGCGTTTTTTTCATCCCGGCCAGACGCATGGCTTCGCTGATCCCCGGCGTTTCGCGCTCGATCACGGCCCGGGTGGCTTCGGGCGTCCGGTCCCGCGGACTGAAGCCGGTCCCTCCGGTCGTCAGGATGAGGTCGAGGCCTTCCTCCGTCCAGGCGAGGAGCGCCGCCCGAATTTCGTCCGGCTCGTCCGGGACGATCCGGGATCGGACGACCTCGCCGCCCGCGGCCTCCATCATCTCGCGGATCGCCGGACCGCTGCGGTCCTCGCGCTCGCCCCTCGCGCCTTTATCGCTGACCGTCAGGATTCCGACCTTCATGGTCAACCTCCGATCTTGAACATCTCGCTGGAACAAAAAGCCAGGCTGCCGCGCTCCCACCGAACCTTCTCTCCGAGCGCCGTCCTCAAGAGGCCGCCGAGCGCTTCGGCCGGTATCTTTTCATCCCGAAGGGCCTTCTTCACGTCGATGCCGGCCCTGTCGAAGAGGCAGAGCTTCAGCCGGCCGTCGGGGCCGAGCCTCAGCCGCTCACAGCCTCCGCAGAAGGGGTCCGAGATGGGCGTGATGAGGCCGATCCGTGCCCCCGATTTCGTCCGGAAGACTTTGGCCACGCCGTCCACCCCTTCGAGGCGTTCGAGGGGGCCGAACGCCGTTTCGATGCGCGTCCGGATCTCCGCGCCCTTGACGAAGAGGGCCGGCCTCCACCGGCCGAGCTCCTTGCACTCGGGGCTGAGCCCGCTCGTCGGCATGAGCTCGATGAACCGGACCTCGACCGCCTCCCTTTCCGCGAACCGGACGAAGTCCTCGACTTCGTCGTCGTTCACGCCGCGGATGACGACCGTATTGACCTTGACGGGCTGAAGGCCGGCCGTTTCAGCGGCGGCGAGACCTTCGAATATCATCGGCAATCCTGCCCTCCTCGTGATCATCTCGAACCGATCGCGCCGGAGCGTGTCGAGGCTGACGGTTACCCGTTTCAATCCAGCCGCCTTCAAGGCCGCCGCCGTTTCTCCCAAGCGAAGCCCGTTCGTCGTCAGCGCCAGGTCGTCGGGCGCGAGGCGGGCGAGCTTCTCCACCAGCGACTCGATGCCCCTCCGGACGAGCGGCTCGCCGCCCGTGATCCGGAAGCGCCGGATGCCGACCGCCATGGCCGCCGCGGCCACGCGCTCGATCTCCTCGTAGGTCAGGAGCTCCGCCATCGGCGCGAGCGTCACTCCCGACTCCGGCATGCAGTAGATGCAGCGGAGGTTGCAGCGGTCCGTGACCGAAATGCGGAGGACCCTAGGACCTTTCAATCGCGTCTCCGACCCTCATCGTCCCGCCCTCGAGAACCTCGCAGAAAATGCCGAGCTCGGGCATGATGCAATCGCCCGTGAGCTTGTAGATCGCGCATCGCGTATGGCATTCCTTGCCGATCTGGGTGACCTTCAGCCGGATGCGCCCTCCCCCGATCGCGAGCTCATCGCCGACCCGGACGCTCTTGAGGTCGAGGCCGCGCGTCGTGACGTTCTCGGCGAAGGCGCCGGGGCGGATCGCCGCCCTCCCGCCTTCGCCGACGCGGGCCGCCTGCTCCTCGATGCTCTCCAGCATGAGCAGCGATACCTGCCTGTGCCCGAAAGCGCGGTGTGCGTCGTCGATGATTCCCTCGCCGGCGACGACTTCGGCTTCGGGAACGGGCGTTTTGACCTGGCCCTTCTTCCGGCTGATGTTGATGGAAACGATCGTGCCGGCTTTTCCCGCCGTCCCGCTCATCCCTTTCTCCGGAAGACGCCGCTCTTCCCTCCGCTCTTGAAATCGAGACGGAGCCCGGTGATTTCGGCGCTTCTCTCCACCGCCTTGACCATGTCATAAACCGTCAGGGCGGCTACGGCGGCGCCGGTCAGGGCTTCCATCTCGGCCCCGGTCTTTGCTTCCGTGACGACGCGGCAGACGATCCGGATGCCCGTTTTCAGGACCTTGGCCTCCACATCGACTTTGTCGACGGGAATCGGATGGGCGAGGGGGATGAGCTCAAAAGTCCGCTTGGCCGCCTGGATGCCGGCCAGCCGGGCCGCGTTCAGGACTTCGCCCTTGGCAATCCCGTTTGTACGGACGAGCCGAATGGTGTTCGCCTCGAGCCTGATCGTGCACGAGGCAGCGGCTTCTCTGCGGGTGACGGCTTTGGACCCGATATCCACCATCCGGGCCTTGCCCTCGGGGTCGATATGGGTGAGCTTTGCCATAGTCAATCCAGATAGAGAATCTCGACCTCTCGGCCTTTTTCGATGAGGGAGCTGTCGGCGGGCACCACGATGAGAATCCGGCTTCCGACCATGGACCTCAGGACGCCGCTCTGCTGGTCGGGGAACGGAACGACCCGGAGGACGGGGCCGGCACCGGTGAGAATACCGCGCTGGAACTGCGTCCTGCCGGGCGTGACCTTGATCTCCTCGTCGAGCACGGCGCGGCCGGAGCGCAGGCCCGGCCGCGGCCGGCCGAGCATCCGGTCGATCGCGGGCCGGACGAAGAGGTGAAAGGTGACCATGGCGCTCGTCGGATTTCCCGGAAGTCCGAAGACGAGCTGGCCGCCCCGGACGCCGAAAAACGTCGGCTTGCCCGGCTTGATCCGAACTCTCCAGAAGACGGGCCGCACGCCGAGATCGCGGAGCTCGTCCTTGACCAGGTCATAATCGCCGACCGAGACTCCGCCCGAAACGACGACGACATCCGCCTCGCCGGACATCCGCAGCTTGAGCTTCAATCGCGAATTTCTGTCGCGGGCGATGCCCAGATAGGACGCGTCCGCTCCCGCCTGAAGGGCGAGGGACAAGAGCGAGTAGCCGTTCGCATTCCATATCCGGCCGGGCCCGGCCTTTTCTCCCGGCTCGACGATCTCGTCGCCCGTGGCGACGACCGAGACCTTGGGCCTGCGGATGACGCGGACGGAGTCGAGCCCCAGCGCGGCCAGCATGCCGACCTCCGCTGGGCCGATGAGGTCGCCTTTTTTCAGGACGAGATCTCCTTTTCTCAAGTCCTCGCCGGCCCGGCCGATGTTGTCGCCGGGAGCGGCTGCCCGGAAGATCCTGACCTTGTTTCCCGATTTTTTCGTGTCCTCGACCATGACCACGGCGTCGGCCCCCCTCGGAAGAGGAGCGCCGGTCATGATCCGCACGGCCCGGCCCGAGCCGACGGCCGATCGGCCGACGCGGCCCGCGGGGAGGTCTTCGACCACGGCGAGCTCAGCGGCCCGATCTCCGGCCGGCGGCCGGGTATCTTCGGCCCGAACGGCATAGCCGTCCATCGCGGCCTTGTCGAACGGCGGGATGGGGGCGCCGGCCTTGATGTTCCGGGCCAGGACTCTCCCGAGCGATCCGGCCAAGCGAACGGACTCGGCGGTCAAAGGCTTGGCTCTGGCGATGACCCGACGGACGGCCTCCGCGTAATCAATCATGAGCGTTCTCCCGAGGCCCGGACTCCGCGCCGATGATCTTGACGGCCTCGGCCTCATATTTTACCAGAACGTGCCGGGAAAGGGAGAGCGCCTTGGCTTCGATTTCGGAAAGGGGAACGCTTGCCCGGAAGGTCAGCCCGCCGCTGATCCGGACCAGAGCCTTGTCCGCCTCGGTCATCTCGAGACGAGTGACGCGGCCTTCGAAGACATTGGGCCCCTCCCCCGCGGCCGGATCGCCGGGCGAAAACAAACGGATGTCCTCGGGATTGATGACGCAGGTGATATGGCCCGTTCGCGATCCCGGGAAGACGATCCGGTGCCCTGGGCGGGGCTCGATCCAGCTTTGCCGGCCGTCGGTCCGGGCCGTTCCGCTGAAGCAGTTCTCGTGGCTGAACGGGACGCGCCGGCCGTCCGAGAGGTAGAGGATTTCGTCCGCCATGCGGGACGCCTGGGAAAAGTTGTGGGTGGAGAAGACGACCGTCGTCCCCGAAGTCCGGCATATCTCCTGAAGAACGGATTCGATTCGGAGCGCCAGTCCGCTTTCGATGTTGGCCGTCGGCTCGTCGAGAAGAAGGACCCTCGGCTCGAGGGCCAGCGCCCGGGCCAGGGCCACCCGCTGGGCCTGACCGGCGCTCAGCCAGGAGACCGCCGTTTTCTCCGTGCCCGAGAGCTCGACGAGAGACAGGGTGGAACCGATCCGGGCCGGCCAATCCGCTTCGGAAATGCCGCGAACTTTGAGCCCGAAGGCGACGTTGTCGAAGACCGTGCCCTTGAAGAGATAAGGATGGTGGGTGAGCAAAACCGCACTGCGGCGCGCCCGGAGCGCCCGGCCGTCGCCGGACCAGGGATCCTCCCCGAAAAACTTCAGGCGCCCCCCGGCCGGCCGGGCCAGAAGAGCGAGGATCATGAGCAGGGTCGTCTTTCCGGAGCCGTTGGGGCCGACGAAGGCCAGCATGCCGCCGGCGCCGATCTTCAGAGAATCGATCTCGAGACAAAACGGCGCCGAGGAGCCGGGGTACGCATAGCGGATGCCGTCGAGCGCGTAGGCTGTTTCGCTCATTCTAGTCCCGGCTCCTGAGCCCGACCTGGACAAGGGCGTTGATGCCGAGCGTAATGGCGAGGAGGATGACGCCCAGCGCGACACCGTTCGCGAATTCGCCCTTGGCCGTCTCGAGGGCGATGGAGGTCGTGATGTTCCTCGTGGCGTACCGGATGTTGCCGCCGAGCATCATGGCAATCCCGACCTCGGAGACGGCCCGGGCGAATCCGGCCAGCACGGCGACGAGGAGAGCGAACCTAGCTTCCCGGAGCACAACCCATCCCGCCTGGCGGCGGCTCGCGCCGAGCGTCAAAGCGGTCAAGCGGGCCCGCCGGTCGACTTGGCGAAGCGCCGTGTAGGAAAATCCGACGATGAGCGGAAGGATGAGGAAGACCTGGCCGATCGTCATGGCCGCCTGCGTGTAAAGAAGCCCGAATCCGCCCAGCGGCCCGCTCCGGCTGAGCAGGGAATAGAATAAAAGCCCGATGACGACGGTGGGAGCCGCCATCCAGGTTTGAATGACGAGGAGAACGGCCCGCTTCCCGCGGAATTCCGTGCTTGCCAGGGAGAGGGCGGCGGGGACGGCGATGAGGCTGGCGATCAGCGCGGCCAGGCCGCTCGTCTTGAGAGAGATCCAGAGCGCGAGGAGGAGATCATGGACGATCATTTGATGAGGTCGATTCCAGGCTGGGCGGCCAGGGGTTCGAAGAGGGGCCGGCCCGCCTTCCCCTGGAACTCACCGATGAGCTTCTGGACTCGAGGCGACGTCAGAAACGAGATGAAGGCCATCGCTTCCGCGTAGCGGGCCGACGGAATCCGGGCGGGATTGACGGCGATGACGGCGTAGATGTTCTCGAGCTCGGGCGAGCTCCCGAAGACGGTTTGCAGACCGGCCAGGCCTTTGATGCTGTAGAAGGTGGAGGCGTCGGTCAGCGTATAGCCTCGGCGCTCGACGGCGATCTGCAGCGTCTGGGCCATGCCCTGTCCGGCTTCGAGATAGTTCTTTCGCGGCGGCCCGCCGGTCTGAGCCCAGAGGTCGAGCTCGCGGATATGCGTCCCGGACTGATCGGCCCGGCTGACAAAGACGGCCCCGGCCTCCTTGATCCTTTGGAGTGCTTCCGCGGCGCTTCGGGCGCCCGCGACCCGGGCCGGGTCGTCCGTCGGGCCGACGATCAGGAAGTAGTTCCGGGCGATGACGCGGCGGTTGACCCCGAATCCGTCCCTGAGAAATTCGTCCTCGAGCTTTTTGGCGTGGGCGATGACGACGTCGGCGTTGCCGTCGCGGGCCTGCTTGAGCGCCGCGCCCGTTCCGACCGCGGTCCACTTGAGGGTGATCCCGGTTTCCTTCTTGAAAGCGTCGGCGACGAGGTCCAGAAGGCCGGTCGCGTCGACGCTTGTCGTCGTCGCCAGCATCAGAGTTTTTTCCGCCTTGGCGGCCGCGGACGGCGAAGGAACGGCGGGGGAAGCGGACAGGATCAATAGGACGGCGATGAACGCCGGCGTCGCCACGATCATTTTTTTCGATGGCATTTTGTTTATGCTCGGGGAGCTTCCCGCGAACTAATCGCCGGAAGCGGCCTCAAGTATAGACTCGCCCCTTCCGCGTTGTCAAACAACCGGGAGTAGAGTCCACGGCCCCGGAAGGAGCGTATATCGTTAATTTTCTCGTCGTTGCGAGCGACCGTAGGCAGCGTGGCAATCCTCAAGAAAGAATTTATTTTGGAGATCACCACGTCCGGCCGGGCCGTCCTCGTGACGACAAAGTCGGATCGCCACGTTCAGCCGGGCCGTCCTCGCGATGATATGCTCTATCGATATATCGAAGAAGCGAATTCCGCAGGATAGAGGGAGAGATTGCACAAGTCGGTCATTTTCCATAACATTGTCGGGATGAAACGCCGCGCGGAAGGAAAAATGGGCAAATACGCAAGGGCCATCGCTTTGATCGCGGGCTTGATCGCGTTATCCATCATGGGCCTGGCGACGGTTTCCCAGGAGAAATCTCCCTCACGGGCCTACGTGGGGCACGAAAACGACAAGGACATCCGCAACTTCATCCGTCGATACCCTAGCGCGGCCGGAACCAGGCTCGACGACTGCCAGACCTGCCATCGGGGGGGAATCAAGGGAACGAATACGGAGCGGGAATTCAGTCCCTGCGGATACTGCCATCTGCTGGAGTTTCCAAATCCTGGATACAAGACCGGCGTTCCGAAAGACTTCGGGGAGACGCTCAATCCTTTCGGTCTCGCCTACGCGAAGGCGGGCCGGTCGGTTGAGGCGCTGGCGGCGATCACCGGGCTGGACTCCGACGGCGACGGGTCGGCGAACGCAGCGGAGATCGCGGAGCTGCGCTATCCCGGGGACGCCGCGAGCCGGCCGGGCCGGCCGTTGGCGCCGTTTATGACGCTCTCCGAAGAGGACCTCCGCAAGCTCCCCTCCCGAACTCAGTTCATGCTCATGAACGCCCCGAAGGATGCCACGGACGACTATGTCGGCTACACCGGAATTCGAGTCGCGGATGTTCTTGCCGCCGCCGGTGTCGACCTCAAGGCCGCCAAAGGAATAACGGTCTTCGCGCCCGACGGATACAGCGTCGACTATGCGATCGAGGACATCCTCAAACCTTTCCCTCCGGGCCGCTTCTACGCCGAGCCGGCCACCCTCAAAGACGGCGAAAGGAATTTCGTCCGCTATCCGAATCCCCTTCCCGCCGGAGTCCGGGACGGCCGGGATATCCCCGGCGAGCCCTGGCTGCTCCTGGCCTTCGAACGGGGAGGCCGCAAGCTCGACGGCTCCTATTACGAAAAAGAGACGGGCCGGCTGTCAGGAGAAGGCCCGTTCCGTCTGGTCAAGCCGCAGCGAAATCTCATGGGAGACCCGGCCAAGCCGGGCCGGCCGGACCGATCCGTGAAAGCGAAAGCCTACGGCGACGGCTGGGACTACAACGCCGCGATCGACCACAACGCGGGGGCGTGTGTCCGCGGCGCCTGCGTCATCCGGGTCAATCCGGCGCCGGCCGGATTCGAGGAGTACGACTGGAAGAACGGCTGGCCGCTCGTCCAGGAAAGAAAGCTCGTTGTTTTCGGGCTGGGCGTAAAGCCAAAATCATAGGCGCCGGATTCGGATTCCCCGAGCGGGGCAACCGGCGCCGGACCAAAATCAGCGGGGCTCGTACTTCGGTTTGACCGTCACCTGGACGGGGATCCGCTTCACGACGCCGTATCCGTCCTTGCGCATGAAAACGAGATCGTAAGTGCCCAGGAATCCCGGGCCGGGCATCCAGTAGAAAGCGCCAGCGCGCTGGTCGAGGGTCGATCCGATCGGCAGAGGGCGGAGCTGGTCTCCGACGATCGAGTAACCCCGGTAGATCTGGCCTTTTCCAAGTTCGATCTCGACGCGGCCGACCTCCCGGATCTCGATCCGGATCGTCCCGTCGTTATCGGGCTGGATGAGCTCCGGCTCCGCTTTCTGGTCGAAGCCCCGTTTGACGTTCCTCGGCTCGAAGCTCACCGGGAGACTCATCATCGAATTGTAGGATTGGGGAAGGCCTTGGTCGACCGCCTGCGCGCCGGGATTGGCCTGAGCCGCGCCGTCAGCCGCTCCGACAAGGCCAAAAAACGCGCCCGCAGCCATGAAAAGAATTACCGACACCCAAGTTAATGACTTGTTCATGGTTTCTGTTCCTTTACCTATATTCTACACAAAAAAGAAATGCCGTAAATAATGACAATAAGAAGATGACTATCTCTTGCCGGACGAAAGCCCTCGCCGGCCTGTCCCTCACCAGACCCGTCTCCCCGCATCGTCAAGCTTAAAGACGAATGTCTTATAGACCTCATCACCCATATGAATGGATCCTGCGACAAGATAAGTGCCGTCCGACGCTCTGACGATCGTTTGCGGAGTATAGTCCGTAGAATCGAAATAGGAAACGTATTCCCAGACCTTGTCGCCCGAGCTGTTCAGCTTGACGACCACGCCCCTTGACTCGGCATTCCTTCCGGCAATCACCAGCCCTCCGTCGGCAGCCGTGATCATCCGAATTCCGGTGTAGTTATCGATATTCACGGCTTTTTTAATATTGCCGCCTGAATCCGTTATGATGACATACATTTTATAGCCGTAGCCCGACCTGAGGAGCACGGCAAAGCCGCCGTCCGACAGTTGGACAAGATCGATCGCTCCGTCATTGCCGAGATTATCGGAGATATAACCGAAATTCTTGAACCAGAGGAGGTTGCCCGCCGCGCCGGTTTTAGCTAGGATGGCGTTCCGGGGCCCCCCATAACCGTCCCCCTTATCGTAAAGGCTCGTCTGGCCGGCGGCCGCGAAGCCGCCGTCCGACGTCGCGATGAGGGCATAAAAAACGTCAGAATTCCCTTCTGCAAAATTATAATTCTGCCTGAAATATTGCGTCCCGGCCGTATTGACACCGGTCAGGAGGGCATCGCCGTAAGGGATCTGCGTCGTGCCGTTGTCCTTGATGTCCGTAAATCCGGCATAGACAATGCTGCCGTTCGGAAGCCGCACGGTATCCCACCCCACCGTGCTGAGCCGGTCGTCGACTTGGGTGGAAGGCGAGGCCGTTCCCGAGCCGGTCAAGGGCATCTTGAAGAGAGCCCCCTGCGTGGCATCGATGTCGCCCGTGACAAGATAATCGTCAGGGGAAACCTCATAAATATGACAGACGGAAACATACGTTCCCGCGGGATAATATTTGTTCCAGACCTGGTTCGCGGCGGCATCGAGCTTGAGGACATAAACACTCCTCTGGTTGCTCTGAGATCCCGCCACGAGAATATGGCCCGCCGAGCTCTCCAGGATATCGCTGATCACCGGCGACTCTCCGACATTGAAGAGCTTTATGGGCGCCGCGGCCGATACGGTCAGGGTCGCGCTGCCCGTGATGCCGCCCAAAGCGGCCGTGATAGTGGTCGAGCCGATAGCCAAGGACGCGGCCAGCCCCCCCGCGTTGACGGTAGCGACGCCGGCGTTTGAGGAATTCCAGACCGCCGACGCGGTGATGTCTCGCGTACTGCCGTCCGAATAGGCTCCCGTCGCCGTGAATTGCTGCGAGGTGCCCAAGGTGATGCTCGGATTGGCCGGCGTCACCGCAATCGACGTGAGAGTCGTGGACGTCACCGTCAGGGTCGTGTTCCCGGAAATGCCGTCCGCGGCCGCGGTGATCGTCGTCGATCCGGCCGCGACGGCCGAAGCCAGTCCCGCCTGGCTGATCGTCGCAACGCCCGCGTTCGAGGAGCTCCACGTAACTGAGGTCGTGATGTCCGCTGTGCTGCTGTCCGCGTAGGTCCCCGTCGCCTTGAATTGCTGCGTCGCCGCGGCGCGCGGCATAGCCCCCGCCGCGATGGTCGGATTGGCGGGCGTCACCGCGATCGAGACGAGTGTTTGGGCCGGCGCGGCGATATTGAAATATCTCGAACCGATCCCGTCCGCCGCTCCCTCGTTGTCCGTCGCGATCCAGAAGATCGTGTGCACGCCGTAGGCATATTTCGTCGTGTCGAGATAGAAGGCCCCCACGGGTCCATTCGAATTATTCAGCCCGGGGAAGGCCGTCGCGACATCCACCCGGTACTGATCGTAGACGTTCGGCGCCGTTTTCAGGTCGCCCGCCTGCGCCCCGTCCACCCAGACCGTGATCGTCGATCCGTCTTTGGGGATCGTCTTGGGTAGGGGCGTCAGGACCCAGCCGAAATTGACGTATTGGCTGCCGGACGTGTTCCCCCCCTGGGCGGGCGTGTCGATCGTCCCGAACGGCTTGGCCGCATGCGCGTTGTCGCACACGATCGTCTTCGTTCCGAGGAGAACCTGGTTCCCTTCCCGGTCCGTCGCAAAGGCGTGGATCTTGTACGTCCCGTTCCCCTGCGCCGGCAGGAAGTTCGTCAGCAGCATATAGCCCCACCCGGCCCGGTAATTCATGGGATAATCGGGATAGGCGGCTTCGACGTCGGGCCTCGCCCCCTCGACGAAAAGGCCGTTGCCGACGAAGACCAATCCGTCCGGGCCGATCGCTCCGGCCGGGTCGCTGGGGTGGGGATCCCGTTTGATGTCGACGCGGACGACCTCGACGTCATCGACCACCCATCCCGTCACCGGAATGGCGCCCGTGATCCCGGTCGTTCCGTCCGCGGGCGTCGAGAACTCGCCGAATGGCGCGAGGGAACTGGAAGCGATCGTCAGCGTCACCTGAACGCCCGCGGCGCTCCATTCGGCGCTTAATGCTCCATATTCGATGCTGACCGTTCCTTTGTACGTTCCCGGCGCTAGGCCCGCCGGATTGACGCCGATGGCAATCTGCGAGTCGGTCTTTCCGGTCAACGGGTTCACGGATATCCAAGAGGGAGGCTTGAAGACGCCGGCCGTGGTGAACCCGACGGACCCTCGGCCCCCGGCATTCGTGACCAATATCGTCTGGGCCACGGTTTTTGTTCCGGACGCGGAGACGCCGAAATTCAAGGCGGATTTCGACGCGTGCAGTTTGACGGCCTGATAGACCGCCCTGAAATCCTGCCCCGGCTGATCGGACTGGATATTCGCGTACTCCCTGGACGGGGGGGTGAAGGCTGCCGTAGGATCGTTCGGGTCGGACGGCGTAACCGTCCCCGTCCAGCTATAGGGCACCTCTTTGGAGAAAGCGCCGCCGGCGTCCGTGACGACGGTCCCCAGCCCGCCGGAAAATTCTATCTTGATCCCCGTCAGATAGCGGGTGAGGACCGGGCTAGGAACCGATTCCGTCACCCGGCCCTCGATCTTGACCGCCGGAAGAACGACGATCGAAAACGCGACGTCGCTCACATCGGAGGGGGTACCGGCCGCGGCTTCGCTGATCCGGACGAGACAGGTCGTGGAAGGGGCGTTCGGCACGGTCCAGGCATAAGCGCCCGTGTTGGCCGTCGAGGCGACGATCGTCGTGTAGGACGTCCCTCCGTTCGTGGAATATTCGATCCTGATATTGCTCGCGGCTGCAATGGCCGCGCCGGCCGCCAGACCCGTCGAAGTCCAGGTGATGTTGTGATTAGACCCCGCCGCCCAGCTTTCGCCTCCATTGGGCGAGGTCAAGGTGAGGGTCCCCGCTAGGGACGTCTCGTTGAGGACCACCGCGACCGCCGTGTTTCCGCCTTCGGTAACGGTGACCGCCGTCGCCGCGGCGAACGTCTGGGCGTTTTCATGCCATTCCTTGTCGTAGCGGCCGAGATCCCCGTTGGGATCGTAAACCTTCAGCTTGTAGGTTCCGGGAAGCAGACCCTTGATCTCGAGAACTCCGCCGGCGTTCGCGTTCGAGACCATCTTCATCCTGGTCTCATATTGAGCGCTATAGAGAAAGACCCCTGCCGGAACGCCCTGCCCGAGACTATTCGTGACCGTCAACGTCAGGGTTCCGCCTCCGGCGGCCAAGACGGCGTCGATATTCGACGTCGTCTGCTCCTTCGCGATAGTGACTGATCCGGCCGCGTCGAAAGCCGTTTTGTTGCTGTAAAACTGCGAGCGCAGCCCGCTCGCAGGTTTGACGCTCGCATCGAAAAGGACTTTGGCCTGGCCCGCGCGCACCAGGATGGAATACGTCCCGTCGGCCGCCGTCAGGCCCGTTCCCCCGGGAAGCCTCAAATAGCCGTGGCTGGTCGCATCGTAGGGAACGACCTGGATGCCGGAGACCGGATTCCCGCCTCCATCCGTGACCCGCCCGCTGATCTGGCCGCCTTTTTCCAGGACGATGTTTTTGCCCGAAGTCTCGGCTCCTAAAGAAACGGGGATCAGGGTCGCTAATTCGCCGCTGTAAACACCGCCAAAAAACTTCGCCGGATATCCCGCCAGCTCGTACATCACCTTCCAATTGCCGGCGGACAATCCCTTAAGCTGATAATCCCCGTTGGCGTCGGTCGTGGCCGACCAATAAGCAAGGAACCCGTCCCCCGGCCAAGCCGAGACGGTGACGCCGGCCAGGCCCGTGCCGTTTTCGTCGGTGACCCGGCCGCTGATGATCCCTCCGGGGCCCAGCTGGGCGTTGATGTTCTCGGTCGTGCTTCCGACCGTCACCGCGACGGATTCGGCCGCGTTGAAATGCCTTTTGTCGTTATACCATTCATAAAGAAAATTCTGCGCCGCGTCGTTCAGGAAAACGACTTTATAGCTGCCGCTGCCGAGGCCTCCCATCCAGTATTGGCCGGCGGCGTTCGTCCGGCTCCAAGACCAAAAAACGTTGTCCGCCGTATAGGCCCGAGCTTGGATGTTCTGGATCGGCGTCCCCGACAGGTCTGTGACCGTTCCGCTGATCAAGCCGCAAACGCCGATCGTGAAGACCGCGTCGCTCACATCGCTGACGGCGGGATTGGCCGCGTCGCTGACTCTCACGCGGCAGTTCGCGGACGAAAGGTTGGGCACGGTCCAGGCATAGGAATTCGCATTGGCTGTCGAGGCGGTGATCGTCGTCCAGCTTGTCCCGTTGTCCGTCGTATATTCGAGCTTCACGTTCGCGATCGTCCCGGTCGTCGTCCAGGTGATATTGCGGTTCCACCAGCCGAGCCAGCTCTCTCCGCCGTTGGGGGAGGTCACCGTCAGCGACTGCACCTGGATGAGGGTCGTCAACGTCAGATCACTGCCATAGCCGGTTCCGTCGGAGTTGGTTGCATAAGCCCGGACATGATAGGGCGTGCTCGAGGTCAGTCCTGTAAGACTGCTGGAAAAAGCTCCTGTCCCTGAGCCATCCGTCGTCTTGCTATCGGCTATGGTGGGATTGGCGGACGTGCTCCAGCAAACGCCCCGGGCCGTCACCGTATTCCCCGCATCCGACGTCACATTGCCTCCGCCCGTCGCGCTCGTCTGGCTGATCGAAGAAAGAGCCGCGGTTGTGACGATCGGGATTAAGGCAATCTTAGCTAGGAAGGCATCATTGCCTGCCGTGTGGGCTCTTTTTGGCGAGCCCCATGTGGCACTGCTGTATCCCGACACATACATATTGCCGGTTCTATCCACGGCGATGCCATAGCCGTAATCACTTCCGCTGCCGCCCAGGAAGGTGTTCCAGGTGAAGTTGCCGGAGGTGTCGAGTTTCGCCGCGAAGGCATCGAGTGACGCCGTGTATGCCCTTTTTGGCGAGCCCCATGTCGAAGTGCTGGAACCTGCCGCATACACGCTGCCGCTTCCGTCCACGGCGAGGAAGAAGCCTTGATCATCTCCCCCGGCGCCCAGGAAGGTGTTCCAAGTGAGGCTGCCGTTCGTGTCGAGTTTCGCCGTGAACGCGTCAATGCCCGAAGCATAGGCCCTTTTTGGCGAACCCCAGGCAGCATAGCTCCATCCCGCCACGTACACGTTGCCGCTTCCATCCAGGGCGAGGCTAACGCCTTGATCCTCTCCACTGCCGCCCAAGAAGGTGTTCCAGGCAAGGCTGCCGTTCGTGTCGAGTTTCGCCGCAAAGGCGTCAATGCCCGCCGTATAGGCCCTTTTCGGCGCGCCCCACGTGGCATAGCTCCGTCCCGTTACATAGACGTTGCCGCTTCCGTCCACCGCGTTGCCAAAGGCGCAGTCTTCTCCGCTGCCGCCCAGGAAAGTGTTCCATGTGAGGTTGCCGTTCGTGTCGAGTTTCGCCGCGAAAGCGTCATAATTCGCGCTGTGCGGCGTAACCGGCGAGCCCCACGTGTCATAGCCCCAGCCAACGACATACGCGTTGCCGCTTCCATCCAAGGCGACGCCGGAGCCATAGTCATTCCCACTGCCGCCCAGGAAGGTGCTCCAAAGGAGAGTGCCGTCCGCGTCGAGTTTCGCCGCGAAGGCGTCTTCTCCGTAGGCGTAGGGCCTTTTTGGCGAGCCCCACGTGACATTCGTCCATCCCGTCACATAGACATTGCCGCTTCCGTCCACGGCGATGCCATGGCCGGATTCACTTCCACTGCCGCCCAGGAAGGTGTTCCAGATGAGGTTGCCGTCCGTATCGAGTTTCGCCACGAAGGCGTCATCAGACGAGGTATAGGCCCTTTTTGGCGAGCCCCACGCGGCATTGCTCCCTCCCGTCACGTACGCGTTGCCGCTTCCGTCCACGGCGACGTGATAGACTTTGTCGTCTCCGCTGCCCCCCAGGAAGGTATTCCAGGACAAGACCGGGTCGATGATCAGGGAATAGTCTCGGTCATAGCCGTCTACCAGGAATCCGACCTCTTTTTCTCCGCGGATTTGATAATCGACACCGACTTCAACTCTTCGGCCGTCGATCTCTTGCCATGCGACCGGCTTCGATTCGACCATCTCGCCCCGTGCGAACCGATAATGCAGAAGTCCGTTTTCATCGACTTCGACCGGGGCGTTGGACCTCCACTTGATGGCCGAGGCATCCGCTCCGGCCGAGAGATCATACGTGCTTTTAACCACTCCCCCGCTATTCCCCTCGTATTTCAGGTTGATTCCCGGCCATAATCCCGGATAGCGTATCTCGGTCATAGGCGAAGCTTCGTTCACCGCTGAAGCGCTTTCTTTATCAGAACCGCGGTCTTGGTAGACCGGTTGAATCCGTCCGGCCTCGACAAATTCCAGTTTCAAGGCGTGGGTTCCCGAAGCGATCAACACGCCCTCCGCCGTAAATCCAAGAATATGCCCGCCCACCCGGTACTGATGCGTATCTGCGATCCTCTTTACCACAAAAGCGACAGGACTGGATGACGGACCGGAAGAACTCTCATTTGGTCTGAGCCCGCTCGAGCTTAATCCTGTGAGGCAGGTAAAAACGGTAAAGAAGAACCACGGGAATTTTTTCACAATTCCTCCTTCGTTTCCGCGCTTCCGTTGTTCAGTTCAGACCGAGTTGCCAACATATCACAATACCGCTCCCTTGTCAGGAGAATACCCGTGCTGAGTTCCCCTGTTTTTTTCATTGGTTCATTGATCATTTTATGGTCCGATTGTCACGCGAGCGTGGGCGTATTGTCAGGATTGTGTCTTTTTTCTATCGGGGAAAACATGAACGAGCTTTCGGAGATGAGCATTATTTCATTTATCAGGCGTCTTCTAAGACGAGACCTTGTCCCGAAGACGAACAGGATCGGGTGCGTCTATGGAAGTGTGAGGATTTTATTCCCCGTACATTTCGGTGATAATCCGGCGCAGGGCGGCGGCGTCATCTTCGGATAGGCTAGATATTTTAGCCCTCAGCCGGGACTTGCTGATCGTCCGGATTTGATCGACGGCGACTTCCACGCGGCGGCTTCCGAGCCTCACCTGCAGACGAGACCTCCAAGCCGGATGGACCTGCGTCGTCAACGGACAGACGGTCACCGTCTGCAAGCGCTCATTCAGGGCATCTAAGCTGACGATGACCACAGGTCTCGATTTGGCCACCTCGGCTCCCTGGGTTGGATCCAGGTTGGCCCAGCGAATCTCGTATCGTTTCATTTTTTCGCGCTCGTGCGCCGGCGGGAAGCGGTTCGGTAATGCGCCGTGCGTTCAGCGGCGGGGGGCGTCGCGGCCGAATCCCATGGGATTTCATTCAATCCATCCGCAGCGGCGGCTTCCCATTCGTTCCAGGATTCTCCCGCTGCGGCCATTTCCCGGGCCGTGTCTTCCCAAGAGAGCTTCTCCGCGGAAGAACCCGCCGGTCGCAGAATGATCCACTCGCTTCTCTCTTCCATAATGATCGTTTGGCCTATCCGATAACGGCGCAGCGTGGCGGCGGGCAGACGGATTCCACGGGAATTACCGATCCTCGCGACTTTGAGCTCTATTGTCTTCACGTAATAACTGTAATTACTTTCGAGATGAAAGTCAAGTAATGATTGGAGAAAAAGTAAATGCACGGCAAGGCGCGAGGCATGCGCCGGTTAGCGGCGCATGCCTCGCTTTCGGCCCCGCCTTTTTGGATTTATTTGACGGTTTTATTCGCCGGCGGGAGGAAGTTCTCCAACACCCACAGCTCGCTCTTGTTACCCTCATGGTCGCTGTAGACGAAGCGGCGGCCGTCCGGATGAAGGGCGAAATTCACGATTTTCGGCAAAGAGAGGCCGAGCTTCAGCGGCGATCCGCCCGCTGCCGGTATCTTCCAGATCTCGCTGTCGCCCCCCGTCAGGCGCCGGGCGATGATGGTTTTTCCGTCTTCCATCCAATGCAAACCGAAGTTCGCTCCGGTCGGACCGCGATAGAGCTCCCGCGGGGCCCCGCCGGCGAGGGGAACGATCTTGATGACCCCTTCGTCCTGGAACACCATTTCCCGGCCGTCCGGCGATAGGTCGAATACGACCATCCCGATTTTTTTCTTGACGACCTCCGCCTTTACGCCGGTGTCGACGGCCTCTCTCCAATACGCGCCTTCGCCATCCCAATAGACAAGAGTCCTTCCATCCGGGCAGAGCCGGGGAAAAACGCCGTCCTTCGTCAGCTTGGTCGTCTCGCTCGTCTCGACGTTGATGCGATGGATCCCGTAGCCGGTCACCGTGAATCCCAGGGCGATAATGGCCCGGCTGTCCGGCGCCCAGGAGATTTGATTGACGCCGCGAAGGCGGGGCGACAGAAAGCGCTCTTCCCCCGTCGCCGCGGATCGGATCGTGAGGATGTTGTTTCCGGGCCGGATTTGGCCGGGTCGCGAGAGATAGGCCAAGGACTTGCCGTCGGGCGACCAAAGGAGCTGGGTCTTCACGTCGGAATACCGCGTCGTGATCGGCGCGGGCGGCACGAGCATTTTTCCCGTTTCCAGGTCGACCTCGCCGCTATAGAGGCGGCCTGAAGCCGTGTCGGTCGTGAAGTAAAGGGAGCCGTTGGGCGCCATGCCATAAACCCCGGCATCCCGGTCGAAATCCTTTTTCAGCAACTCGGGTTCTCCCTGCGGCTTCCCCCCGGTGATGACGACGCGCCATAGGTCCCACGTCCCCGAACGATTGCTGAGGAAGACGAGGCTTTTTCCGTCCGGCGTCCAGCCGATCAGCTCGTCTTCCGCCGGATGCCCGGCGACCACAACCTCGTCCCGGGCATCCGCGGCCATGATATGGAGGTCGCTCTGCGGCGGGTTGCCCTCCGCCATATAGCTGAAAGCGATGAACTTCCCGTCAGGCGAGAATTGGGCGGCCATCCAGCTCGAAGCGATCCGCTTGAGAACGCGCAACGCGCCGTCCGCCGCCGAGATCAGGGCCAGGTCGATCCCCTCGTCGGGAGTGTCGCTGAGCTCGAGGAATCCGAGAACGGACTTCGAGTCGGGAGACCAGTCCAGGGGATGCGCTTCGTAGCGCTTATCGCTCAGAATCGTCCGTAGGCTCGAGCCGTCCTGGTTCCTGATCTTCAGCTGCGGCACCGCGTCCTTCGAGTATGTGTCGTAGGCGATCTGCTTTCTGTCCCGCGAGAATGCCGCATATTCGTAGGGAGACTCTTTCGCTTCGGGGCCGGCCCGACTCGCGATGCGGCTTTTCTGACCGCTGGCGATCTCGAACTGGATGATGTCGCCTTCATTTTCCCAGTCGATGGAATAGATGAATTTGCCGTCACTTGACAAGCTGCCGAAGCCCCCGAGCGATTCGTTTAGAATCCGGCGCTGAATGAGCCCGCCAGGAATGCCCGGCCCGCCAAGCGCCGCCAGCCTCGCCCGGGCCTGGGCTACGATCCCGGACTGATCGGAAAACTCGCGCACCAGGCGCTCGTAGGCGGCGCGGGCTTCCACCTGGCCCAGCTTTTCGTAGCACTGGCCCATCCTCAGCAGGGCGGAGGCGACCGTGGCCCGGCCGGCGTCGGGAAACGCCGCAATCGCCTTGTATTGCTCGATGGCGCATTTCAGGTTCCCATCGACTGTTTCCGTTTTAATGGCCGCCTTCAGGGCGAGCTCTGCCGTATTGTCCTTCGCCTGGCCCGCCTGAAATCCGGCCGAGAGCGCCGCGCACAACAGCTCCGTCAAAAGAATAAGCGTTAACCGTTTCATAGGATTTTCCTCCCGCTACTTGGCGGCTTTCGCCGGCGGCAGGAAGTTCTCCATCGCCCAGACTTCGAATTTCATCAGTCCGGAGCTGAACGCAATGCTCTTTCCGTCGGGGTGAATCCGCAGTGAGAACCCGGGTACGTAGGAGGGGGCATTTGACGCCAGCATGCCGACCTTGATTGGCGTCTTGTCCCGCGGGGAGACTCGCCAGAGCTCCAGGCTGGTTCGCCCGGAAGCTTCGACCGACCTAGCGTACACGGCGAACTGCCCGTCTGGCGTCCACTCTAATCCGTCGCGGCGAATATCGTCGCCTCCATCCAGCCGAAGGATTTCACGAGCGTCGCCACCCCGCACCGACACGACCCCAATCCACCGGACGAGTGGTTTTACTCCGGTCTGGACAGCGGTGAACGCCAAATCTCGTCCGTCCGGGGAGATAGCTACATCGATCAAGTACGCTGCCGAAGGAGCGCGATAGATCTCCCGTTCATTCCCGGACGTGAGGTCGCGGAGGAAGATTCGCGAGGTTTTGTCGGCAAAGAAATTCCGACAGATGATGAGTGACTTCCCGTCCGGTGTCCCCTGTCCCCATATAGACGTCTCCGGGTCGCTTTGCAGAAGGAGGCTGACGTTGCCGGTTCGCGTGTCAATCAGGTAGAGCCCCTGGCGTTCCTTCATATCGATCCCGCTGACTTGGATCGCCTGTCCGCCCGCGGCCCACCGCGGTCCGCCAAACTTCAACAAGCCTGGGGCCATCGCAACCTCACGCTCCTCCCCGGTGCCCAGCGAGCGGATGCATAGGACATCTCCGGAAGCGGCACCGGTTCTCTTTGAGAAATACGCGAGGTGTCGCCCGTCCGGGGAGAACACGGGCAATGAGTTCGCGCCGATGAAGCGCTCGCTGATTCGCGCCGGCGCGGTCAGCAGACGCGACGCCGCCGTGTCAAGTGTCGTGATGTACGCGTCGGTCGTAGTGGCTGTGACTCCATAGAAGTACGATCCGCTCCTTGTAAATCCCATGGGATAGTCGATCTCCCCAATCGCCGGCTTGATCAACTCGGGCGATCCTTGAGGTTTGCCATCCGCGACAGGAATGATCCAGGCTCCCTGGGTGCCCGTGCGGTCGCTGGAAAAAAGAATGCCCGTCCCGTCCGGCGTCCACCCAAGCAACTGGTCGTCCGCGGGATGCTGGACGAGCGGAACCTCGTAACTCCCGTCCGCTGCAATCAAGAAGATGTCGCGGACCTTGGCGTCTGCCTGCGGAGGATAGTCGTAGGCGATGTACCGATCATCCGGAGAGAATCCGCGCGGCTGCGGAAAACGTGAATCACACGTCTTCACAACCCGGATAGAGCCGTCCGCGACCGAGATCAGCGCGATTTGATTGGTGTCAGACCGAGTCGTTTTATCGGATCTGGTGAGTATTGAGACGATGCTCGCGCCGTCTCTGGACCAGGCGCCAAGCTCGATGTACGTTAGTTCCTTGTTGCTATAGAGCACGCGCTGTCCGGTGCCGTTGGTGCCCACCAGACGAACGCTATAGGCGTTGGCGGCGTCGACCCACGTGTACGCAACCTGTTTGCCATTTGGAGAAATGAGGGAGGGATAGAGCGGATACTCTTTTCCGTCAGTGTTCTTCGTCAGATCGCGTGTCTCTCCAGTGGCGAGGTTTCGCAGCCCTATATTGCTGGGGTTCCAGTGGTTGAAGGAGAGGTATAGTCCGTCCCAGGACACTCCGCCCTGATGGTCCACGTCGGGCCCTTCCCACACCCGCCGCATGACCAACGAGGAGCCCTGCGAGGCAATGTTCATCGCAGCCAGCCGGGCCTGGGCCATGGCGACCGTCTCTTTCTGATCGGAAAACTCGCGCACCAGGCGTTCGTAGGCGGCGCGGGCTTCCACCTGGCCCAGCTTTTCGTAGCACTGGCCCATCCGCAGCAGGGCGGTCGCGACCGTGGCCCGGCTCGCGCCCGACAGCGCGGCAATCGCTTTATACTGCTCGATCGCCCCTTTCAGGTTCCCGTCAACTGTTTCCGTTTTGATGGCGGCCTTGAGGGCCAGCTCAGCCTGGTCGCTCATCTGATCCGCAGAAAGCCAAGCTGACAGGAAGATTGCGGCAAGCGCCGTTCCAATCAAGCCGACATGACGGATTTTCATGTTTTTTTTCCCTCCCGCCGTCATAATACGGTCCCCCTGTCCTCGGCTAATCACGGAATCGTCACGGTTGTGTCAGACCTTAGCCGTCGAATCGATACCCTACGCCTCGCACGTTGAGGAGATATCGCGGCTTCGACGGCTTGGGTTCGATCTTCTTGCGCAGGTTGACGATCTGATTATCCACCACGCGGTCGGAAACGAAGACGCCCTGACCCCAGGCGAGGTCGAGGAGCTGGTCCCGCGTCAGCGCCCGGCCGCGCTGGCGGATGAAGGCGGCCAGCAGCTTGAACTCCGTCGGTGTGACCTCGAGGAGCCGGCCGCCGCGCCGGACCTCATAGCGCGCGAAATCCACCTCGACATCGCCGAATCGGTAAATCTCGGGGAGCGCATCCGAAGCTCGGCGCAGAAGAGCTTTGATTCGCGCGCGGAGCTCCCGCGGGCTGTATGGCTTGGTGACATAGTCGTCCGCCCCCGACTCGAGGCCGAGGATCTTTTCCGCTTCCTGCGTCTTGGCTGTGAGCATAAGGATAGGCGTCCGGACGCGGGCGCGCCGGAGGTCGCGGCAGACCTCGAATCCGTCCTTGCGCGGAAGCATGACGTCCAGCAGGATCAGGTCAAAGGCCTCCTCGAGGGCGCGGCCGCAGGCGCGCTCGCCGTCGCCCGCGACCTCCACGTCGTAGCCCTCTTTCCGGAGGTCGTCCTCGAGGGCCAGGGCGATGTTGGCTTCGTCTTCCACGAGCAAAATACGGGCCATGGTGATCATCCCTCCAACGGCAGCAAGATTGTGAAGGCACTGCCTTCGCCGGGACGGCTATCGACCCGGACTTCACCGCCATGGGCCCGAACCGTGTGCAGGACCATGGCCAGGCCGATGCCGGTGCCTTTGACATTCGACGCCCGGGCCGAAGAACCGCGCGCGAATTTCTTGAAGATTTCCTTTTGTTCCTCGACGGGGATGCCGGGGCCTTGATCGCGGACGTGAAGGGCCAGACATTTCCCTTCGCGCGCCACGTCAACCCAAATCGCCGGCCGGCCGGGCGAATACTTCACCGCGTTGTCCAGAAGATTCCACAACGCTCGGCCGAGGGCCTCGCGATCGATTCGAAGCGAAGGCAGGCCGGGATCCGCGCGGAACTCGATGCGATGGCCGCTGGAGGCGGATTCCTTTCGAAACTCCGCGACCACATCCCCGGCCAGGACGGCGAGGTCGATCGGCTCGAATCGGTACTCGAACGCGCCCGCTTCCATTCGCCCGAAATTCAAGAGGCTCTCGACGAGGCGGTGGAGCCGCGCCGTCTCGTGGGCCAAGGCGGCATAGTATTGCCGGCGACGGTCTTCGTCCGAGACGATGCCGCGGTCGAGCGAATCGGTCAGATGAAGCATCGAGGTCAGAGGAGTTCGGAACTCATGAGAGACCGCGGAAACAAAATCCGACTGCAGCCGGGAGACGGCCAGCTCGCGCGATACGGCGCGCGTCGTGAAGTACCCGCCGACGAGGACCATGACGCCCATCATGGCCAAGCCGGCCAGGAGAAGGCGCCGGCGCCCGGCCCTCTCGGCCCGGTCGGCGGCAGGGTCGGCGCTGGCAATCCTCAGAGTCCACGGCAACCGCGTGTCGGATGATGTGCGAACGGCCTGTTGCAATCTGTCCGGGGGCAACGGCCGAAGGAGATTGTGGGAATCGTTATCCGTCAACGAAACGACCACGCCGAGATTCCGCCAGGTCGTACCCCAACGGGATTCCAGATAGCGCGGACCGGCCGCCAAACCCGCGAATTTTTCCGAAGTGCCGTCCCAGAGAAGGAGAATCGACCGCCCTTGCACCCAAAGACTGCGACGGCCGCGCGCGCTTCCTTCCCCGCGCTTGAGGCTTTGCCATTGCTCCCAGAGGGATTCCACGGCGGCGGCCAAGGCGAGCGCGGCTTGGCGTTCGGCCTGGGAATCGGGCTTGGAGGCCAGCCAGCGTTCAACCTCTCGGGTATGAAATTGGTAGGAAACGCGATCCAGCCGCCAGCGCCCCCCCTGGAGATCGGCATCCAAAGAAACGGCTGCGCGTTCCAATTCCGAAGGCTGATTCAGCTCTTTCAGAAGAGCGCAGCGGGCTTGCCGAGCCACCAGCTCGGCCGGATCCCCGCCCAAGGGAGTTGATCCAAGCTGAGCCAGCTCTCCATAGACCGAAAGAGCTTCGCGGAGCTGGTTCGTCTTGCGCAGATTTCGCCCCAAGCGCATCAGCGCCCCGGCCCGGATGAGAGGATCCTTGGAGAGAGCCAGCGCGCGGAACGCGGCGATCGCCCCTCCGTAGTCCTGCCGACGGAACTCGAGAGTCTCGCCCGCGTCGAATACCGTGACAGGGGGTTCCCGAACCGGAGGGATGAAGGGATAATAGAGCAAGCGCCCGGCAGGACGAGCTTCCACGTCTTGCGGGCCAAAAGCAACGGACAAAGCATCCGCGCCGGGATCGGACAGGGCTGAAAGTCGATTCTCGATCTCTGAAAGGCCGAGATCCATGGACGTCACGATCAGATCGGCCGCGCGTTCGATCCGGTCCTGGATGCGCTGGCTCTCCAAGGCCCGGTCCTGCGTCAACAAACGCCAGCTCAACCAAACCAAGGCCGCAATCAAAACGACCGCGACCGCAACGAACAACGCGAGGACACGGCGCGGCGGCCGCGGCTTAGAGCGGGTCATTCCTCTCTCCCGGAACTATCGGGTTCGATTATAGCCGCAAGCCCCGGATTTGTCATCGACGACGTCCATCCGTCGCCCGGGGACATGAAACATCTTAAAATAAAGCCCCTCCCGGGCGGACCCGGAAGAGGCTTTAAAAAAAAGAGGGAATGTGTGTCAGAAGGAGAATCTCGCTCCGAAGCGGAACACCCTGGGGTTGACGATGCGGGTGGTGACGCCGTACTGGGTAGATGTGATCTGGCCGATCGTGCTCAAGGATGTGTTGGCGTTGAGGGCGTTGAAGGCGTCCGCGGAAACGGTCACCGTGGCGTTCTCCGCGACGTTGAAGACCTTCTCGAGCCGGAGATTGAGCATGAAGAAGTTGGGGAGCCGGTGATCGCCGTATTTTCCGCCGCCGCCTTTCTCGCCATAGAGGTTGACGCCGGTGCCGTACCTGGGGAGATTCTGTTTGACATAGGTCGGGGTCACGTAGCCCTCGCGGCCGAGGAAGGTGAAGCTGCCGTTGATGCCGAAGGGGAACTGGTAGAGGCCGGAGAGCTTGACCATCCAGCGCGAATTGACGGCGACATTCTGGCGGTCGACGCCGCTTGCCGGAGCCACGGCACTGCCTTCAAAATAGTTGTAGCTATTCAGGTTGAACGTGTCGCCCTTGATGTAATCCTTCCAATCCATGTACGTGAACGAGCCGTCCATCATCCAGCGGTTGCTCAGCCTCTTTTTCAACACGACTTCGAAGGCCAGATAGCGATCATACGTGTTCGGCATATTGGTGAGATACAACCCCACGGGCCAGGCTTTCCGCCCGTAATAAGGGGCATTGATGATAGTGTTCGTCCCGGCTTGATACCAATTGGCCGCCGTCTCGACCGAACCGTCGGCCATGATGCCCTTATCCCAAGAGTACTGGTATCTCTTCTTGTAATAACCTTCCAGGCGGACGGCAAAGTCGGCAAAGAGCTCTTTTTCATAGGAGATCGAGATCTCATCGAGGCGCGGGGTCTTGAAATCGGGATCGATCTTGTTGAGGGTCTCGACCTTGGTCGGATTGGCCGGGTCGAAACCGCCGTAATAGGACCAGCCGTTGGGATCGGCCGGATCGACGGTCGGTTCGCCCGTGTCCCAATCCGTGCCGAAGAGCTCGTTGGCCGTGACCCGGCCGTCGCCGTTGAGGTCCACCCAGCGCAGGTCGATCTCGGCCCAGGGCGCGGGATTCAGGTAGCTGGCGAACCAGTAGCCGGTCGGACTCCCGTAGCGAGCCAGGTTCAGCTTGAGAACGTCCTTGCCGTTGCCGAAGATGTCGTATATCAGGCTGAGGCGCGGCGAGAGCACTTTTGAACGGACGCCGGGGTCGTATTCTTTGATCTCCATCTTGGCCAGGTATTGGGGCAGCCAGGGAGACGCCGGCTGCAGCTCGTCTTTGATCTTGGAGGTCTCGACGTCGTAGCGGAGACCGATGTTGGCCGCGAGCCTGCCGAACGTCATCGTGTCCTGGACGAACCCGGAGATGCGGTTGAGCCATTGATTGATCTTCCAATCCCGCAAGAGCCAGGCTTCGGTCCAACCGGGTTCGATATAAGCGATACTCAGGTTGGCCTCATACAAATAATAGCTCGAGACCGCCGATTGGACGTAGTCCACGCCGAATTTGATCTCGTGGTCGGCTCCGAGAAAGCCTTCGGCGAAATAATTGCCGACGACGCCGGCGTTGAACAGCGGCTGGTCCGTGCCGTGATCGTAGATATTGCCCCAATGCCATTCGTCCGGATAATACCGGGACTGGATGTACGGCCCGCTTCCGTCGGCCGTTCTCTTCCCGAGAAAGGGAACGAACTCGTAGCCGGACCGGGCATAGATGACCTTGGCGTTGAGGAAGAGGTCGCCGAACGTTTGCTCGATCTCGCCCTTAACCATGGGAGTGGGAAAGACGACATTCCAGACCGTTTCGGGCGCCTGGAGCGTCGGACCCCAGTTCGTCTTCCCCCAATTCTGCTTTTTGTCGTGCTCGTAGAATCCGCTGACGCGCGTGTTGCTCGAGATCTGGGCATCGAGTTTGAGATAACCGGAAGCCAGCCAAGTGGTATCCGAAGCCCCGGTCAGCAGCGTCGTCCCGATGTCCTGGATGCCGTAGGCCCCGTAGAACCAGGCCTTGTCCTTGATGATCGGGCCGCCGAAATTAGCTCCGTAGAGATAGACCTTGTTGATGCCGGCGCCTTTGTAGCCGCGGGCTTCGAGGTCCGCAGGGATGTTCTTGGACTGCCAGTCCTTGTTTTCAGCGCTCAGATCGAAGACTCCCGAGAATTTGTTGCCGCCCCGCCTGGTGACGAAGTTGAGCTGGACGCCGCCGGTCTGCGATTTGATGTCGTTGTTGCCGTAGTTGACCTGCATCTCTTCGTAGTTGGATACGTTGAGGTAGGCAGGCGCCATGCCCAAGGCTGAGTTGTCCGTGACGTTGGCGCCGTCGATGTTCCATGTGGTGTCGGCGGCCAAGGAACCATGGCCGTAAAACTTGGACTGCTGGCCGGCCTCGCTGCCGCCGACGTCCTCTCGATCGATCATCACGCCCGGGGCCATGGCGACCAGGACCCAAGGATTCCGTGCGTTCGGCAGGGACAGGATCATGTCTTCGGTGATGTTGAGCCCGACCTGGGTCTTCTTGAGGTTTATGACCGGCGTCTGGCCGGTGACCGTGACGGTCTCGGCAATCGCGGCCTGTTCCATGGTCACGTCCAGGGTCACGTCGCGGCCGTACGAAACGACCTGCTTCTCGCGGGACACGGATTTGAATCCGGCCAGTTCGAATTTGACCGCATAGTCGGACGCAACCGGCAGGTTCAAGAACCGGAAATTCCCTTTTTCCGAGGAGATCGCTGTTCTCGGAGCGGTCTTGGATCCCGTCAGGGTGATGGTGGCACCTGGCAGCGGCGCAGCATCTTTATCCTTGACCGTTCCGCGGATGCTTCCCAATTCCTGGCCGAACACGCAAATTACCGCCACCAGGAGCATGCATATAAGAACTGCCGACTTTTTCATTCCAGCCTCCTTTTAGTATCCTCTGAGTATCCTCGTTTGCCCCGCTACTTGTCGGTTTTCGGCGGCGGCAGGAAGTTCTCGAGCACCCACAGCTCGCTCTTGGATACATCATCGACGCTGAACGCAAAGCGGCGATTGTCCGGGTGAAGGGCGAAGGACAGTATCTTTGGAACGGAGAGGTCCAGCTTCAGCGGCGTTCCGCCCCGCGCCGGAACCCGCCAGATTTCACTGTTCGCGGTTCCGGTTGCCCGGGCGATGATGTACCGGCCGTCCCTCGTCCACTTCAATCCGTAAGACTTCGCCAAACCGCGAAAGAGCTCCCGCAGTTCCCCTCCGTCGAGGGCTGCGATTTTGACCGCGCCGTCCGTTTGGAACACCACGTCCCGGCCGTCCGGCGAGAGGTCATAGGCCATTGTCCCGGCTTTGACGACTTCAGACTCCTCCCCGGTTTCAAGATTGCGTTTTCTGATGCTTGGCCCTCCCGCTATGAACACCAGGGTCTTCCCATCCGGACAGAGCTTGGGGACCGTCCCTCCGGTATCCGCCAGCTTCGTGGTCTCGCTTGTCTCCGCGTCGATTCGGAAGAAGGCTGTTTCTCTCTCCGTAATCCCGAGGGCGATGACCGAACGGCCGTCGGGCGCCCAGGAAATCTGGTTGACGAAACGAAGACGCGGCGCGAGAAAGCGCTCTTCCCCGGTCGCGGCGGACCGGATCGTAAGGATGTTGTTTCCGGGCCCGGCTAGACCCCAGCGGGAGATGTAGAGCAAGGACTTGCCGTCGGGCGCCCATATCGGCTGCGACGGCGGGCCGGTGTACCGCGTCGTGATCGGCGCGGGCGCGACGAGGACCTTGCCGGTTTCAATGTCGACCTCGCCGCTGTAGAGGCGGCCTAAAGAGGTTTGCGTCTTGTAATAAAAGGAGCCGTTGCGGGCCAGGCCCAGAACCTCTGTATCCCAGGCGAATTCCTTTTTCAGCGGCTCCGGTTCCCCCATCTGCTTCCCCCCGGCGACGGGAACGGCCCAGATATCCCACGTCCCCGAACGGTCGCTGAAGAAAAGCAGGCTTTTCCCGTCCGGCGTCCATTGAAGCAGCCGGTCCTCCGCGGGATGCTCGGCGATAACGACCTCATTCCGGCCATCGGCGCTCATCATGAATACATCGCCATGGGGCGGTCTGCCCTCGCGCGCAAAACTGAGCGCGACAGATCGCCCGTCGGGCGAGAAACTGGCCTGGATCCACATCGACGTCGTACTCTTCAGGACACGCATCGACCCGTCCGCGGTCGAGATCAACACTAGATCAGTTACGTTGGCGCTGCCCGAGCGATAGGCGAGGATGGATCCTGCGTCAGACGACCAATCCAATGGCGAGACGTAAATGTCTTTCTCGCTGTAAAGGGTGCGAAGACCAGAACCGTCCAGGTTTCTAATCCGCAATTGAGGAATCCAGCTCTTCGCATCCGAAAGGATTTCGCAGTCGTAGGCGATTTGTTTTCCGTCGCGTGAGAAGGCGAGGTCACCGAGAAGGTCCTCGGTCTTGCTCCAGGGCCCCCGATTGGCAATACGCCTCGTCTGTCCGCCGGCGACATCGAACTGGAGGAGGTCGCCCGTGTCCCGGTCTATATGGCTGACGGTCTTGCCATCGGGCGTTAAAACTCCACTGACGCCGGAGGCGTCCGGGAGAATCCGACGGGTGACGAGGCCACCGCCGGGACCGCTCATCGCCGCCAGCCTTACCCGGGCTTGGGTCACGATCCCGGCTAGGTCGGCGTATTCGCGCACGAGCTGCTCGTACGCTTTGCGCGCTTCCCGGGTGTCCGCGGCGCCCAGCTTTTCATAACACTGGCCCATCCGCAGAAGGGCGGTCGCGACCGTGACTCGGCCGGCGCCGGGCAGCGCGGCGATCTTCTTGTACTGTTCGATGGCCCCCCTCAGGTTCCCATCGACGGTTTCCGTCTTTATCGCCGCCTGAAGCGCGACCTCCGCTTGATTGTCCTTCGCCTGGCTCGCCGGGTATCCGGCGGTCAGCATCGCGAAAAGCAATACGGTCCATAGAGCGAGCTTTGTTGGATTCATTTTGATCTCCGCCCGCCCCTCATGTTACGGCCTCTTTGTCAGGGGAGTATCCTCGCTATTGTCAGGATTGTGTTTTATTCAGCCGTCGAAACGATATCCCAGGCCGCGGACGCTGACGATGTAGCGCGGTTCCGAGGGTTCCGGTTCGACCTTCTTTCGCAGTGTGACGACGTGGTTGTCCACCACGCGGTCGGTGACGAACGTCCCCTGCCCCCAGACGAGATCCAGCAGTTGATCCCGGCTCAATACTTTGCCGCTGTTGCGGACAAAAACCGTGAGTAGCTTGAACTCGAGGGCCGTCAGGTCCACCGGCTTGCCGGCGCGACGCACCTCGCAGCGCTTGAAATCCACTTCCGCGTCGCCGAACCGGTAGACCGGCGCATCGTCTTCGGCGGTGCGGCGGAGCGCGGCCTTGACCCGGGCCCGCAGTTCGCGCGGGCTGAAGGGCTTGGTCACGTAATCGTCGGCGCCGCTCTCCAGCCCCAGCACTTTCTCCTCCTCCTGGGTCTTGGCGGTCAGCATGATGATGGGCGTTTTCGACCCGCCCCGGCGCAGCTCTCGGCAGACCTCGTAGCCGTCCTTGCCCGGCAGCATGACGTCGAGCAGAATCAGGTCGAAGGCGTCTTTCCGCGCCCGCTCTAGGGCGCGTTCTCCATTCGACTCCGTCTCCACGTCGTATCCTTCGCTCTTCAGGTCCAGCTGCAGGCCGAAGGCGATTGCGGCTTCGTCTTCCACCACCAGGATGCGTTTCATGCTATTTTCTCCAACGGCAGCAGGATGGTAAAAATGCTGCCCTTGCCGGGCGCGCTCTCCAGGCGGATCTCGCCGCCGTGAGCTTCGACGATGTGGCGGGCCATGGCCAGGCCGATGCCGGTCCCCTTGATATGGGCCGCTCGGGAGCCGGTCCCGCGGACGAATTTCTTGAAGATCGCCTTTTGCTCCGATGCCGGAATGCCCATCCCCTGGTCCCGGACGCGGATGGCCAGGCGGTTTTCCTCGCGCGCCATCTCGACCCAGACGGTGCGGCAGTCCGGCGAATACTTGACCGCGTTGTCGAGCAGGTTCCGCAGGGCCAGGCCGAGCGCTTCGCGGTCGGCGTGGATGAGCGGATATTCGCCGGCGAGCTCCAGTTCGACGCGATAGCCCTGGCCGGCGGCCTGCTCCCGGAACCCATCCACCAGGTCGCTCACGAACGCGGCGGGGTCGAAATTCTCGTAGCGATAGAGGAACGCGCGCGCTTCGATGCGGCCGAAATCGAGGAGCGACTCGACAAGCCTTTGGAGCCGCTCGCTTTCGCGGGACATGATGTCGTAGGATTTCTGCCGCAGGTCGTCCGAGGGAACCCTCCCCTTGGAGAGCATCTCCGAAAGCTGGCGGAGCGACGTGAGCGGGGTCCGGAATTCATGCGACACCGTCGACACGAACTCGGACTGAAGCCTGGCCACGGCGTGCTCGCGGTCGATGGCGCGCATGATGAAATAGGCGCCGGCCAAAAGCACCAGGGCCAGGACCGCGAAACCCAAGAGTAGCAGGCGGCGCCGCCCGGAAACGCCGGCTTCAACGGCGGCGGGATCGGGACTGGTCGCGTAGAGCGCCCCGGGGAGCCTGGTGGCAAACGCCGTTCGTATGGCCTGCGGGCCGCTCTTGTTGAACGAGCCGATCATCACCTGCCCGTCCGCGTCGATCAGGGCGCCTTGGACGCCCCCTCGGTTTTGCAAAGCCTCCGCCCATGTCGAACCAAGGTAACCGGGCCCCGCCAACACAGCGGCCAAACGATCCGAGGCCCCCGCCCACGAGACGAGCACCGGCCGGCCTTCGGTTTTCAGAATCCGGTTTCCTTTCGATTCAGGCGCGGCCATCCATTGTCCATATATCGATTCCGTGGCGGCCGAGAGGGCGAGCGCGTTTTGTTCGCGTTCATTTAAATCACTAGCCCCCGACCAGCGCCGCGCCTCGTCCACGTGAAATTGCCAGGCGGGGCGGAGCAGGCTCCAGCGGCCGCTATAGAGGGCCGCATACAGGAGCGACGCTTCCTTCTTCAAGTCTTCGTTCTTTCCCATCGCTTCCAGCACAGTGCCGCGCGCTTCGCGCGCCATCAATTCCGCCGGCAGTCCAAGGACGGAAGTTCGGCCGAGCTGGGCGAGCTCGCCGTAGGCTTGAAGGGCCTCTTCGTTGCGGCCGGTTTTACGGAGATTCCGCCCTAAGCGCAGTAAAGCGCCGGCGCGCACCCCGGAATCCGATGATCGGGCAAGCGTCCGGAAGACTTCACCCGCTTTGGCCGAGTCGTTGCCTTGAAACTCCAGGGCTTCGCCGGCGGCAAAGGTCGCGGCCGGCGGTTCTTCGCCGTCCGGAATGACGGGATAGTAAAGCAGGTTGCCGGGTGGATGGGCGCTGATGGTGCTTTTCGTCCCCTGAAAAACCAACACGCCGTCCGGCGGTTCGTTCGCGCCGGGGCCGGGAACGAGGCTCAGATATCTTTCAAGGTCGGAGAGGCTTTGCTGAAGCGCGCCCGCCATTCGGTCGGCCGCCAGTTCCAGGCGTTCCTGCAGTCGCTGGCCTTCGAGAGCGCGATCCTGTTTCAGCATTTGCCAGCCGAGCCAGCCCAGGGCGCCGCCGAGGACAAGCATAAGGCAGAGGAAGACCGTCAGGGTGCGGCGGGGTGGCCGGAACCAAAGGGCTAAGCCCATGGAGTGCCTCGATTCGGGACGGACCCGACGAAAAGGGCAACAGGGGGGTTCATCGATGGATCAAACCCCCTCTGAGCGCGATTTTATCCCAATACGTAGTAAAAAAGCCATTTTTTCGTTTTTCCGCGGCCCGGCTCATGGGCTTAAACAAAACACAATCCTGACAATAGCGCGGATATGACCCTGACATAGGATCCGTATTATGGCGGGCAGAGGGACATTCAAAAGGCATCAAGAGATAACGAAATGAAAAAGAAACCGAATATTTCAATTTTAAAAGGAGGAGTGATGGACAAACACCGTTTTTTGAGGGCTGTTGGGTTTTTCGTCGTCGTGGTCGCGGTTCTGGCCTTCTTGGCCCTGCCTGACGGCCAGGCCGCTAAAGGAAAGCCGGTCAGGTGGAAGGCAACCGTCGGCGGCCTGAACACGAATTTGTATGGATCCGGAGAATTCGTCGGCGGCGTCGATAACGTGAACATCAACAACGGATTGGGGACAAACTCATACTCCTGCGGGCCAACCGGCAACTCTTACTCTTACCTCGAGCTTCAGGTCTTCTCGCCGAGCCTGCAGTTCATCAACATGAGCGGCTTTTCGAGCCTTGACGCCGTTCCTTCGAAATATGGATTTCCCAATACGACGCTCCCCTGGCCGCTTTGCATCGGAGATTTCCTGAATCTTAATTTGCATCCTACCGCGGACTATCCCCACGTCATCGTGAGATTCACGACCTGTGGATGCGGGAATACAATCACGGATCTCATGAACATGACGGATGGCCAGATTATCCCGGTCCGCATGTCGGTCCTGTTCTTCTCCCATATCTGGGGCTGCCCGCCAAGTTCTCCGTCTACCCAAATTTCCTATCTTAACCTCCTCATGAATGCTCATGGGTATTACAAGGGAGGCGCCGCGCTCCCCGATATATACATACAGAGGACGGGCGATACATGGACCGCTTATGTAGATACCGCCTTCGATAATTCGGCCTATCAGCAGGATATCTCCGCCTACACGTCGGCCGATTGGCCCGTGATGCTCAGCGACAATATCCTCGGCCAATATGCTACATGCTCTTCGACGACGAACAAGAAGGGCAAAACGACGTGGACCACGGCCTATCATTACCCCAGCGCAAAAGCGCCGTTGCAGTTCCAGGTCGCCTTCACGAAATATTGACCTAAAAGGTGGGAACGAGTCCGGAGGCCGGGAGGGCCTCCGGACTCGGTTTTTTTTAATCTCTATTCTAAATCTCTCTCCAACCGTCTCGGAAAGACGATTTCTTTCGTGATCCGCTCATCGTCTGTTTCCGTTTAATCCCGTACGAATCGCCGGCCGCGCTACTATTTGATCAACCCGGAGGGAATGAAGCGGACGTTCAAGACGTGTGAACTTTCCGGCCTCATTATCCGTATGTATGGAGTGAGGAGTGAGAACCATGTCCCACCGTCGTTTGGCCTTATTCGGAATATGCGTCCTTGTCTTCGCCGCCGCCGTCGCCTGCGTGCGCGTCGAGCGAACCATGCAGGAATCGAGCTCGACCGTCCCGTTGGACGGCGTCCAAGCAAGCCAGGTCCGGATCCGCCCCGGCGCGGGAGAGGTTTCCGTGAGGGGCGGGGACATGGGAGATCTCATGAAGGCGGGATTCCGCTTCAACCGCCGTTACCTGGAGCCACGCGTCGATTTCTCCGAAAGCGGCGGCCGCGGCCGGCTGGTCGTGGAGCGCCGGTCCCGGAGTTTTCACTTCGGGAACGTCCGCAACACCTGGGACATCGAGCTGACGAACCGGATCCCCCTCGACCTCGACTTCGATTTCGGTGCCGGAGAAGCCCGCTTGGACCTCCGCGGCCTCCAGCTCCGGAGCCTGGCCGTCGATATGGGAGTCGGCGAGCTGACGCTGGATTTGAGCGGAGACCGATCCGAGAGCTTGAACGCGTCGATCGACGGCGGAGTCGGCCAGGCCAACATCTATCTTCCCTCCGACATCGGGGTGAGGGTCAGGGTCGATGGAGGCCTGGGCTCGGTCGACGCGCCTGGATTCGCCAAGAACGGGCACGACTACACCAACGCCGCCTACGGGCGGACGAAAATCCAGATCTTTCTCGACATCGATGCCGGCATCGGCCAGGTCAACCTCGAATTGCGGAGAGGCTCCTCGGCGAAGTACTGATCGAGCACCGTCCCCCAGGGGCTCTGCCGCGCCCGCATCACTCGCAGAAGATCCGGACGTTGTCTTTCCCGCCGACTTCGACGGTCATGTCGTCCAAATTCGAGATGAGATCCTCGAGGTCTTGGGCGGTGATCTTGGACAAGTCGGCGTCGAGGCCTTTCTCCTTGAGGGCGGCGTTGACCTTGCCCTGGGCCGCCTGGGGGATGACGGCGGCGAATTTCAGGCCGGCCCGGATGAGCTTCATCGGAACCCGGATATTGACCTTGTCCTGAGATTCGCTGCCCGGCCCGGGCTCGACCAGAACCCGCAGGTATTTCCAGCTGGGCTTGCCGTTGGGAGAGGCGGGCTTATCGGCCTCCGGTTCGCCGAGAGCGGCGATGAGCCGTTCGGCGTCGTCCACCGAGATCTTCCCTTCCTTGAGCATTTCCAGGATCTTTCGACGTTCTTCGTTCATTATGGACTCCTTGTCGATATTTATCGGAAACTGATCAGGACGTCGTTGTCGGCGTCCCGCGTTTCGACATGCAAGCCGGAGAGATTCCACAAGACTGAAAACAATAGCGGGTAAGCGGCCAGCAGGGCGGCGCCGGGCCCCCGGCGCCACGTCACGACAGCGGCCACCAGGACGAACGGGAGCAGGACGAGCATCAGGGCCCAGAGGATGATCCAGACCAGGATGACGGGGATCCAGAGGGACCCTCCTCTCTT